>Ga0156641_1165_pt1 | contig 14997 bp, 8 predicted proteins | sample RifOxyC3_FD_110715 | JGI IMG/M metagenome (GOLD analysis project Ga0156641, IMG submission 110715) | Lentisphaerae bacterium RIFOXYC12_FULL_60_16 | reverse complement strand
AAATAAAGGGCGCGCGGTTCCGGAGGGGGGTCCGAAACCGCGCGCGGCGAACAGGGAGTTTCAGCGTCCGACGAACTTTCCGGCGTGGGTGGCTTGCCGTTTCCACTGGCGCAGGATCCATTCCGAATAACCCGGATTCGCCGTGCCCGCCGTTACTCCCGGCCTGCGATCCGCTGATGTATACCGCAGACCACATGCTGACGAACTGGCTGTATCCCCGTGCAGGATGTGTTTCGGAACCGTTCGTATCATAAGCACCACCCTTGGCCTGTGCGTTACAAATATTAAAGCATATCCCGTGCCGGAAGGACCGCGGGCCGGCACGGGGTTGTTCAGAATTTCGAAAACAGGCTGGAAATCGGGAAATATATTTTGACCGGCAGCGTCTGTTACCCGGCGGGATTATCAGCCTTGCGAAGTGTGGGGAATGATTTTAGTAGGCGGAAGCGTCGTGGCCGGAGATGGGAACCGGTATGATAGGGGAAAGGTCCGGATTGAGGGTTTCCAGCACCAGGGTTTCGACGACCTGGTAGCCGGGATCGTTGGTGTTTTGCCAGAGCGGGCGTGCGGGCGCCCACCCACCCGCGGATTGAGCGAGCGGAAGTTTCAAGGCACGGCTCTCGTGCGGGGCGGCGGGATTGATCAATGCGGCGGCCGGCAGGGTGTCGGGGTTTCCGAGCAAAGGCCAGTTGAGGGTCTTTAAATGATCGCGCAATGCCTGCAGGGCGGGTTCCGCGGGTAGGCGTCGTTCGGGTTTCTTAAAGGCATAGTCGCCATAGTACGGGGCGTTCAGGTCCAGCCAGGTGATGATGCGCTCCAGGCTGCCGGCATCCATCGAAACGTATTCGCGGTGGGGTCCCATCAGGAAAGCGACGAGTTGACCGGCATGGGCGCCGTAATCCCGGGGTTCGCTGGTATTGCTTTCCTGTTTGCGCTGGGCCAGGGCCACGAGGCCGGGACGGGTGACCAGGGATTCGTAGGCGGCGCTGAAGAACCGGGTTGGGGTGCCCAGCAGGTTGAAGCTGGTGGGATCCTCGTTGAGCCCGTGGCATTGGATGCAGTAGCGGTCCAGCACCGGTTGCACCGTGCGGGCGAACTGCAAGCCCCGGTCGGTCGGGGTTCCGGGTACGGGTGTCAGCGCCTGGACCCGGGTGGCAGGAAACGAAGCGGGATTGGGTGAGGCGTGGCGCCGATTTTCGTGACAGCCGACACAACCGCGCGTTTCTCCCGGCTGAAATCCGACCTGGCTGCGCATGCTCATGATGGCCATGCGGTTGGTATCCAGCACCTGGAACAACAACGGGACACCGGCCGGCACCTGGCAGGCCGTTGAACCGTCCGGCTGGAAGGGAACGGTGCCCACGACGCTCTTGACGATTTCAATGCCCACGACGCTGCGTGGCGGGGAGAGGATGGGCTCCTGCTCAAAGAGGCGGATAACCCGCAGGTATTTTGCGGAGCCGGGCGGGATGGCGTGGGGACCGGTATATACATTCTGCAGGTAGATGACCGCGTTGGTGGCGGTTGGGTTTAACACGCCGGCGACCCGTGGCGGCGTGGGGCGCGGGCGAAGCGGCATGGGTTGAAGCAGGGATCCGTCCTCAATGCGGGCGATCAGTTCGCGGCCGCCGGTCCGGTCAAAAAGATAAAGCCCGTAGGCGTCAAACCGGCCGATTTCCCAATGGCAGGGGGTGCGGTCATGAGTGAAGGATACGAGTGCCAGGTCTTCACTCAACGGGTACGGGGTGGTGTAATTCGAGAGTGGCCAACCTTCGGTTTCCGGGAAGACGAGTTCGGGCGTCAGACGGGTCAGCGGGGCCTCACCATCTTCGCCGAGGCGCGGGTCCACGCGGATCAGCGACCCGCATGAAATGGAATGGTGTGCCGCCGCGAGTGCAAGGATCGCGGAAGATCCCGGGATGGGTGCGGCTTGAGCCACCACGCAGGGGTTGGGGGTGGCGTTGCCGTAGAGGTGGGCGAACCCGGAACCGTCCGGACGGCAGGTCCAGAGCCCCTGGAACAACACCTCGTGCCGGTTGATGTAGTCCCAGCGGGTGAACATCAACGAACCGTCGGGAAGGACGGCGGGGCTCCATTCGTTGGATTCACAGAACGACAGGCGGCGGAGATTGCTTCCGTCCTTTTCGATGCGGTACAGCACGTACGAGGGGGCATACCGTCCGGCATGGCAGCGGCTGAAAGTCCGGCAGCGGGTGGAAACGAAGGCCACACCGCCGTCCGGGAGGTAACAGGGATCGAAATCCTCGATCACGACGGGACATGCGGTGTTGGTGGCGGCCGGTTCGTCCAGGGTCAGGGGGAGGATGCGGCCGGTCGCCAGTTCCGCTTCGAACAGGCGGAAAGCGCGGCGGGTCGGGTCGGGGTCCCGGTGATCGCAAAAGCTGAAGACGGCGTGTTGTGCGTCGAATGACAGGTCGAAGCGTTGGACGACGCCGGTTGGCAGATGGGGTTGGGTGAGGGTCCGGATAACGGGCTGGATCTTCCAGTTGTCGATGGCGACCAGTCCTTTGCCGGGGCGGCTCCAGCGGCCGAGGTACTGGTCGCAGATGTTGCTGGTGTATTCGGGAGGTCCGCCGTGGATGGCAATCAGGGTGTCGAAATCCAGTTGCGGGCTGGCCAGCACGATGGCGCGGCGCAGGCGGCGGATACGCAGGTAATGGTTTTTCCATTCCGTCGGTTTGACCGGCTGGGTGAGCAGGGCGTCCAGTGAATCGAGCCGGAACCGGAAAGCGTTCAGCGGGTTTGCAAAATTGGCGGGGAGCGATTCCGGCGTTTTAGCGGCGTCTTTCATGTGACGTTCCAGCATGGTCAGCGCCTGGCGGGTGGGTTCCAGCCAGCGGCGGGTAGCCACCTCGAAATCGGGCGGGTCGCCGAGCAGGGCGTCGGACCTGAACCAGTCCGTCTCGATTTGTTCGGAGCGGGTTTCCGGAAGCGGTGGCATGGCGGCGATGCCGTGGTTGGCCCGACGGTTGCCGGGGACCGGGCGGACGGTACGAAACCCGGTGAACGGGGTGGTCATGCCGGGCGTGAGATAACTCCGGTAGGCGCAACGCAGGTGGTCGGGGATGGTGAACCAGCTGCCGCCGCGCATCACTTTGCCGGTCCACGGACTGAGGGGGGGACCGGTGGGGTTGGGCGGCCAGTCGTTGACGGGATAGCGTTCGTAGGCGTACTGATCATACCAATCCCAGCACCATTCCCACAGGTTGCCGGCCATGTCGCGGAGGCCGTACAGGTTGACCCGGTTGATGGGGGCAAAGGTGTCATTGAAATATCCGGCAGGACTCGGCCCATTATCCCAGGGGTCCCCGCTGTCGATGTAGTTGGCCTTGGTCGCGTCGATGTCGGCGTTGGGATCGGATTGATTGCCGGTCCAGGGGAAGTGATGGCCGGCCAGTCCGCCCCGTGCGGCTTTTTCCCATTCCGCCTCGGTGGGCAGGCGGTAGCCATTCCGGGAGAAATCGCAGGAACCGCCGGCGATGCCGATGCCGGATTCGAGGGTGGGATCGGTTTCGGCTTCGAGGAGGGTACGGTAATGGCAGTAGGCCAGCGCGCCGTGCCAGGTGATCCAGGCACACGGCATGGCGGGGTTGCCGGAGAAGGTGATGGTGTTGTTGGACACGCTCAACATGGCGGGCCAGGGACCGGTGATCAGCAGGAGACGTGCGGGATTGGTCCGGCTGATCAAGTTGGAACCTTCGAGGGTGGTCCAGCCGCGGCGCAGGCTCTCATCGAACACGCGGGCGGCCTGTTCGACGGTGACTTCCGTGCGGTCCATGTAGAACGCGTCGGTATCAACGGCATGGATGGGACGGGCGTCGGCGGCGAGGTTATGGGAGTCGCCCTGTTCGAACGTGCCGGCGGGGATGATCACCATGCCGGGCAGGGGGACGGGTGGGTCCGCCGGCGCTGCGAAGGCGGTGATGATCGCCAGGAACAGGATGATTCGTTGTATGCGTTGCATGATCGCCCGTGAGTATAGCGGAATCAGGGCGGAGGAAGGAACGGAAAACGAAAACGGTGGCGACGGCCAGGTGTGGGACCGATTTTTGATGATGCCGAAAAGAGCTTGATGTTGAGCCAGAAAGGCCTATATTACTAGGCCATGACAACAACACCGCACTCCGCGTCGGGCCAGGAACTGCTGGCGAACATGTCACAGATCCCCGTGATCATTCCGGGAACGCTTTCCCCGAGGAAGGATTCCAAGGGGAAAATCAATGGCTGGAAGTTACAACGCTGGCACAACGGTCACAATCAGACCCGCTACGTACCGGGCGAGCAAGTGGAAATTGTCCGCCAGGGGACCGACGGCTGTCAGCAGTTCATGGCGTTGGCCGAGCAGTACGTTGAGTGCAAAGGTCAGGAAGCCCTGAAGACATTGGCGACACCGGCCGACGGTAAAAAAAAGCCCATGAAGCGTTAAGGGCACTGGCCCGGGAGCTTCATGAGTTCGTCGATAGGGCCGGGCAGGCTCTCCTTCAGGATGGCGTCGGGGACATCCGCTGGCTGGAAACAGGGTTGCGTGCGACTTCGATCCACGCGTGCCGCAACATTCTCGAAGGCCTGCTGACGCTGCCGGGATTACACATTCCCGGCGATGCGTGCAGGCAGGGGGAGCGACGTGTGGGCGATGTGCCACGAACGATCCACACCCTGTTTGGAGACATTGCGGTGAAGCGCAACTGGTATAAGGCCGCAGATGGCGATTCCGGCCGATTCCCTCTGGATGAGACCTTGCGCCTGATCGACGGGTATACCCCGGCGCTAGCCGGGCTGATCGGCCGATGCGCTGCCCGTGGGGCGTTCGTGCACGCCGGCGAGGATTTCCATGCGCTGACGGGACTGCAGGTCGATGCCCGGCAGTTCCAGCGACTTGGCCTGCGGGTCGGTACGCTCGCGGAAGACTTCCTTCGGCTCAAGCCGGAACCGGGAACCGCAACCCCGCCCCGCGTCTATGTTCAACTCGATGGTACCGGTGCCCCGTTACGACACGAGGAACTCGACGGCCGTCGAGGCAAGGGGCCCGATGGAAAGGCCCAGACTCATGAAATCAAGGTGGCGGCTCTGTTTACGGAACATCCCATTCCCGGCGAACCGCCTTGGCGGGACTTGAACTCAACCACCTATGTCGCCACGGATGAACGGTGCGGCCCTTTTGGACCGATGATCCGAGCCGAATTTCTGCGGCGCTTCGCGGGGCGACCGGAAACCGTGGCGCTGGGTGATGGGGCGGCATGGATCTGGGAATGCGTCCGAGTCCATTTCCCCTGGGCCATTCAAATCGTCGACTTCCACCATGCCGGCGAGCGCCTCGGCAAACTAGCCGAACTGGTATATCCCCGCGATTCACGGGAATGGAAGCGCCTGCGCAGAAAGTGGGTCACCAAGCTCTGGAACGGCAAGATCGATGCCCTGTTCACCTCGGCGCGTGCCGCCCTTCCCTCACGCAGGCGTAAGGCCGGAGAAAAAGGGCTGGAGTACTTCGAAACCCATCGCGAACGCATGCGTTACGACCTCTTCCGGCAGAAAGGCTACTTCATCGGCTCTGGCGTCGTCGAAGCTGCCTGCAAGACGCTCGTCTGCCAGCGATTCAAGTGCTCCGGTATGCACTGGTCACAGCGTGGCCTTAAACACCTCCTCGCCATCCGCACCGCTATGCTATCCAACCGCTATGACGACTTCTGGAACTGGCACTCATCTAAGCTCCCTACGGCAGCTTGATCAAAAATCGGTCCCACACCCGCGACGGCCCTTCGACGTCGCTCAGGGCAGGCGTGACGCCAGCTGGAAGGGAACCTGAAGGGGGGGTTACTGGAATTCGATCCGGTAGCTGTAGACGTCCTGGTTCAGTTCACTGGCGACCCGGAATTCACTGCGGTTGAGGACCCGTTGCATGGCCTTGTTGGCCACGAGGACCTCCGCGGTGAATCCGCTGATACCGTTGCGCCGGGCAATGGTGGTCAGGTATGTCAGCAGGAAGGTTCCGATGCCGTGGTTCTGCCAGTTGTCGCGGACCACGAACGCCACTTCGGCGAGGTTGGTCTTTTCATCCAGGTAATAGCGGCCGACGGCCACGATTTCATCGCCGTAGGCTTCCGGCATGGTGGCCACGATGGCGATGTCGGATCGGTGGTCGATGAAGACGAAGTTCTGGATCTCCTTGCGGGGTACCAGCTTGGTGCGCGACATGAAGCGGTAATAGATGGTCTCCTGCGACAGGGCATAGAACAGGTCGCGCATCTGGGGTTCGTCGGTCGGCCGGATGGAGCGGAAGTTGATCTGCGTACCGTTGTTGAGCACATAGGTGGTGCGGAACTCGGGCGGGCCGACGGTGATTTTACCTTCGACGGCGGCGAAGTCGGGCCGGAGATACTTGGCTTCGATGGCTTCCTTGAGCAGTTGGGCCCTGAACTTGGGGTGTGCAATGGAGATCAGGGCGATGGCGCGGGCCTGGACGCTCTTGCCGTGCAGGTAAGCCACGCCATATTCGGTAACCACGTAATGCACATCGCCGCGCGTGGTGACCACGCCGGCCCCGGCGCTGAGCCGGGTGGTGATGCGCGAAAGGCTGTCGTTCTGGGCCGTGGACGGCAGGGCGATGATCGCCTTGCCGCCGCGGGACCGGGCGGCGCCGCGGTTGAAGTCAACCTGTCCGCCGATACCCGAATAGAACTGGGTCCCCAGCGAATCGGCGCATACCTGGCCGGTCAGGTCCACTTCGAGCGCCACGTTGATGGCGACCTGCTTGGTTTGCTGGCCGATGATATAGGGGTCGTTGACATACTCCGTGGGATGGAAGGAGAATGCCGGATTATTGTCGATGAATTCGTACAGCGCACGGGTGCCCATGCAGAAGCTGGCGACGACCCGGTTGCGGTCGGTTGATTTGCGGCTGCCGGTGATAATGCCGGATTTGATGGCATCCATGATGGCGTCGGTGAACATCTCGGTGTGTACGCCCAGGTTCTTCTTTCCCTTGAGGAACTCAAACACGGACTGGGGGATGCGGCCGATGCCGAACTCGATCGTGGAGTCGTCCTCGATCAGGGCGGCGATATATTCGCCGATCCGACGGGTGGATTCGTTGACGTGCACCAGTGGCACCTCGATCAACGGGTCCTCGACGGGCACGAGCACGTCAAGATCATGCACGTGGATGAAGCTGTCGCCGAGGGTGCGCGGCATGTTGGGGTTGACCTGGGCAATGACCAGGGTGGCATTTTCGGCGGCGCTCTTGACGATGTCAACCGAGATGCCGAGGCTGCAACGGCCCTGGGGGTCGGGCGGGGTCACCTGGATGAGGGCGACGTCGAGCGGGAGCTGTCCGCTGGTGAAAAGGCGGGGGATGTCGGACAGGAAGATCGGCGTGTAGTCGCCGAGCCCGTCCTGGATGATCTCCCGGACATTGGCCGAGATGAAGAAGCTGTTGACGCGGAAATTATCCGACAGTTCGCGCGTGGCGTAGGGGGCATCGCCGTTGGTGAGCAGGTGGACGACCTCCATGTCCACGAGATCCCGGCTGCGGGCGCACATGGCCTTGACGAGGCGGGCCGGCTGGGCGCAGCCGGTTCCCACGAAGACGCGTTGCCCGGAGCGGATACGGCTGGCGGCCTCTTCAGGGGTGGCGATCTGGTCGGCGTAACGGGTTTTCCACTGGGGGTCCCAGGAAGGTTTGGCGTTTTGGTTATTCATGTGCGGAATCACCTTTTGACAGGGTGATGCGGGCGTCCGCGGCGATGGATTCGCCGCCGACTTCACCCACGATGAAGGGGTTGATGTCCATTTCCATGATCTGCGGGAAGTCCGAGACCAGCTGGCTGATGCGCTGGAGGCTGATGGCGATGGCCGACAGGTCCACGCTGGCCTGGCCGCGGGTGCCCTTGAGCAGGGCGAATGATTTGGTGCTTTCCAGCATCTGCATGGCTTCCACTTCGGTGATCGGGGCGATGTGGAAGGTGACGTCCTTCATCACTTCCACGAAGATACCGCCCAGACCGAACATCAGCATGGGGCCGAACTGCGGATCACGGGTCATGCCCAGGATCACTTCCCGGCCGCGCCGGCACATTTTCTCGATATAAACCCCGTGGATGCGGGCCTGGGGCAGGCGTTGCTGGATGCGGAGCATCATCAGGTCGAACGCATCCTGAACCGCGGCGGTGGAATCGAGGTTGAGGCGGACGCCGCCCACGTCGGACTTGTGGATGATGTCCGGCGAGACGATTTTCATGGCCACGGGGAACCCGATTTTCGCGACGAGTTCCTGTGCTTCCTCGACCGTGGTGGCCACGTCGCCGGATGGCACGGTGAAATCGTAGGCGAGGAGGATTTCCTTGGCGGCCGCTTCGCCCACCTGGAACTGCTTGAGCCGCTGGTGACGGTGGAGGATGCGCTGTACGCGGCGGCGGTTGACCGGGAAGCGGGTGATGACCCGCGGCGGCCGTTTCAGCCAGGAGGCATATTCCCACATGGCGTGGAGCGCGGCCACGGCCCGTTCGGGGGAGGTGTAGTCGGGCAGGTTGGACTGGACCAGCTCGTCGCGGCCGGGCATGACGTCTTCTCCGCCCATGAACGAGGCGAGGATGGGTTTTTCGCCGCGGGTGCAGGCTGCGATGGCACGCGCCGTTTCGGCGGGCTTGGTCATGGCCTGTGGGGTGAGAATGACGATGATCGCGTCAACGGAATCGTCGTTCTGGGCCGCGTTGACCGCCATCACATAGCGATCGGGGTCGGCATCGCCGAGCACGTCGATGGGGTTGTTGACGCTGGCGGCGGCAGGAAGCTTTTCGCGCAGGGCGGTGGCCGTGCCGCTGGCGAGCGTGCTGACATGCATGCCGGATGCCTCGACGGCGTCGGCGGCCATGATGCCGGGGCCGCCGGCGTTGGTGATGATGGCCACGCGGTCACCCTTGGGGAGGGGTTGCATGGCGAAGGCCACGGCGTAGTCGAAGAGGGCTTCGAAGGTTTCGGCGCGGATCACGCCGGACCGTTTGAATGCAGCGCCGTAGGCGATATCGGCGCCGGCCAGACTCCCGGTATGGGAGGAGGCTGCCTTGACGCCGGCCTGGGTGACCCCGGCCTTGAAGATGACCAGCGGTTTGTGGGAAGACGCCAGTTCCGCCGCCTTGATGAACCTGTCGCCGGAGACGATGCTTTCGAGGTAGCCGACGATCACGCGGGTTTCAGGATCGTCCGCGAAGCTGGTGAGAAAATCCGTTTCCGACAAGTCCGCCTTGTTGCCCATGCTGATCAGCTTGGAAAGGCCCAGGTGGCGGCCGGCGGCCCAGTCGAGGATGGCCGTGCAGAGCGCGCCGGACTGCGAGATCACGGATATACCGCCCTGTTTGGGCATCTTCTTGGCGAATGAAGCGTTCATGTGGTGGTGCGTGTTGATCAACCCGAGGCAGTTCGGGCCGAGCAGGCGGACCCCACGCGCCTTGCACAGGCCGGCGATTTCCCGTTCGAGCGCTGCGCCCTCCTTGCCGATCTCCTTGAAGCCGGCCGTGATCACCACGATCGCCTTGGCGCCCTTGTCCATGGCGCTTTCGACGGATGCCTTGACCAGCGGAGTCGGCACCGCGATGATCGCCAGGTCGATGGTTCCCTGAAAGGCGTTCAGGTCCGGATAACAGGGGATTCCGAGCACATCGCGGGCTGAGGGATTGACCGGAACAATGGTGCCGGCGTAACCGCTGGACTGGAGGTTGGCCACCAGTTCATGTCCGACCTTTCCGGGAGATCGGGAAGCGCCGATGACGGCAACCGCCTGTGGTCTGAGTAAGTGCGAAAGCATAACCTGTCCCCTGTTTGTGTAACCGGCCGGGTCTTTCCGAAGTGGGAAACCAAATCATCCAAAACCCGCTTGCGCGGTGTGTTAACAACGGTTATATTCCATACCTCGTGAACATGGTAAAAGCAACATTTATTCCGTTAATTGTTTCACAGTTCACGTTACTACTAACCGTCTAAGGTGAAGGGGAATGGTCATGTCTGTAGAGAAACCGAATGTGGTGGTGGGGAAGTCGATTGCTCCGGATGCGGCGTTTGCCGCCAAGGCGCACGTCAAGTCGTTTGATGAATACCAGACGATGTACAAGCGCTCGATCTCGGATCCCGACGGGTTCTGGGGTGAGATTGCCGGCCAGTTTGTGTGGAAGCAGAAGTGGACGAAGGTGCAGGAAGCCTCGTTCAACAAGCCGGTCTCGATCAAGTGGTTTGTCGGCGGGAAGACCAACATCAGCGTCAACTGCCTGGACCGTCACCTGGAGAAGCGCGCCAACCAGACGGCCATCATATGGGAAGGCAATGAGCCCGGTACCGACAAGAAGATCACCTACAAGGAATTGCATGCCGAAGTGTGCAAGTTTGCCAACGTGCTCAAGGCGCTGGGCGTCAAGAAGGGTGACCGGGTCTGCATCTACCTGCAGATGATTCCGGAAGCGGCGGTTGCCTGCCTGGCCTGTGCCCGTATTGGAGCCATCCATTCGGTGGTGTTCGGCGCATTCAGCCCGGATTCCCTCAAGGATCGTATTATCGATTCCGCCTGCAAGCTGCTGATCACGCAGGACACCGCGCTGCGCGGTGCAAAGAATGATATCCCGATGAAGACCGGAGCCGACAAGGCCCTGGCGAGCTGCCCGAGCATCCAGAAGGTCGTGGTGGTCCGCCGGACGGGTCATGCCGTCCCGATGCAGGCCGGGCGTGATGTCTGGTACCACGAGGAGATGGCCAAGGCCTCCGCGGTGTGCGAACCGGAATGGATGGATGCGGAAGATCCGCTGTTCATCCTGTATACATCCGGATCCACCGGCAAACCCAAGGGCGTATTGCACACCACCGGTGGGTATATGGTTTATACCGCCACCACCTTCAAATACATCTTTGATTATCATGATGGCGATATCTGGTGGTGCACGGCCGACATTGGTTGGGTAACCGGCCATAGTTATATCGTGTATGGACCGCTGGCCAATGGTGCCACCTCGATCATGTTCGAAGGCGTGCCGGTGTATCCGGATGCCGGACGTTTCTGGGATGTGATCGACAAATACAAGGTCACCCAATTCTACACCGCCCCGACCGCGATCCGCGCGCTGATGCGCGAAGGCGAGTCGCACATTCAAAAACGCAACCTGAACAGCCTCAAGCTGTTGGGAAGCGTTGGTGAGCCGATCAATCCGGAAGTCTGGCTGTGGTACCAGGAGCATATCGGACACGGCAAGACCCCGGTGGTGGACACCTGGTGGCAGACGGAGACGGGTGGCATCCTGATCACCCCGTTGCCCGGCGCCCATACGCTCAAGCCGGGCAGTGCGTCGCGGCCGTTCTTCGGCGTGGAACCGGTGGTGTTGGACGATGCCGGCAAGGAAGTGCCGCGCGGGACGTCCGGCAAGCTGTGCATCAAGAAGTCCTGGCCGGGCATCATGCGGACCACGTGGGGCGATCACGAGCGGTTCGAGCAGACCTACTTCAGCACCTTCGCCGGGATGTATTTCACCGGTGACGGTTGCCGGGTGGATGCGGATGGCGATTACTGGCTGTTGGGCCGCGTGGACGATGTCATCAATATCTCGGGTCACCGCCTGGGAACCGCGGAAGTCGAGAGCGCGCTGGTGTCGCATCCGGCCGTTTCCGAGTCAGCCGTGGTCGGCTGCCCGCACGACATCAAGGGGCAGGGCATCTACGCGTTCGTGACGCTCAAGGTCGGGTTCGAATACAAGGATGAGCTCAAGAAGGAGCTTGCCAAACATGTTCGCAACCAGATTGGCCCGATCGCCACACCGGACTTCATCCAGTGGGCGCCGGGTCTTCCCAAGACCCGTTCCGGCAAGATCATGCGCCGCATTTTGCGCAAGATCGCCGAAAACGAAATGGGTTCCATTGGGGATGTTTCCACGCTGGCGGATCCCAGCGTGGTGCAGGATCTCATTAAGAACCGGCAGTCCTGATGCCGGATCACACGATTCAATGACCGGCACCGAGCTGGACGACGCAGGTCGTCCGGCCCGGGCGGTTTTCCCTGAAGGAGATTAACATGAGTGAAGTGGACGTACATGATGGCGCGGTGAAGAATCTTGGGTGGCGGGTGACGTTTGCCGGGTTGGGAATCAATCTGGCGCTCGGCATCCTGTATACTTGGAGCATGTTCAAGGGTTCCATTGAGAAGGAATTCGGCTGGCAGGGGTCCCAGCTTAATGACCCGTATGCATTGTGTTGCCTGGTGTTTGCCTTTGCGATGATCCTGGCCGGGCGTTGCCAGGACAAGCTCGGGCCGCGCCTGACGGCGACCATCGGTGGATTGCTCGTGGGGGCGGGATTCCTGCTGTGTTCGACCACGAACAGTTACGTCATGTGGCTGCTTGGCTTTGGCGTGCTGGCCGGCATGGGTATCGGGTTCGGTTATTCGTCGGCCACTCCGCCGGCCTTGAAGTGGTTTCCACCCTCCAAAACCGGCATGATTGCCGGGATGGTGGTGGCCGGGTTCGGCCTGGCGCCGGTCTACCTGGCGCCGCTGTCGCAATATCTGCTGGGTCATTACCAGTTGAAATCATCCATGATGATCCTCGGCCTTGCGTTTGTCGTGATCGTGTGCGGGCTGGCGCAATTGCTCCGGAATCCGCCGCAGGGGTATGTGGCGGGCATGCGGTCCGGCAAGGCGAATGCCGCGAAACCGGCGGCCATCCATGTCGGTCCCCGGGAGATCATCCGGCAACCGGCTTTCTGGCTGTTGTGGGTGATTTACCTGATCGGTTCAGGCGCCGGTTTGATGGTCATCGGCAGTGTCAGCGGCATGGCCAAGAAGAGCATGGGTGAGCTGGCGTTTGTGGCCGTGGCGGTCATGGCCCTCGGCAATGCCGGCGGACGAATCCTGGCGGGGATGTTGTCGGACCGGATCGGTCGCCGCTGGACCCTGTGCCTGGTGCTGTTGATCCAGGCGGTGCTGATGTTTGTCGCGATTCCGGTGGTGGCGTCAACCACCACGATGGCGGTGGTGATCGTGTTGCTGGCGGCGCTGATCGGCGCCAACTTCGGGGCGAACCTGGCTTTGTTCCCCTCGTATGCCAAGGACCTGTGGGGTCTCAAGAGTTTCGGCATGAATTACGGAATCCTGTTCACGGCCTGGGGTGTTGGTGGATTGCTCCTTCCCCGGCTACAGCAGATGCTCACCGCCCGGAGTGGCGGAGGATATACCTCCTCGTTTATTGCGGCCGGCGTGTTGCTGCTGGTGGGGGTTTCCCTGACGTTCCTGATCCGTCCGCCGAAGCCCCAGGCGGTTTGAGTGTGACGATGTTGGAGGTGGCCCGATCCCGGGCTGCCTCCAGTCTGATCCTGTCGGGATCAGGTGTTCGCTGTTCTGGATGTAGCCGAGCATGTAAAAACTCGGCGATACATCCGATGCGCGCTTCCCTGTGGAAACCAATCGACGTTGGGTTGAGTCGTGTGTTAAGAATCAAAGGTTTATGTATTCCCGCCGGGAGGTTGTTGTGCCAAAGCCGATGGCGGCATTTATTTATTCGACGGAAATGGAGCGTTACCATTATCCGGATGAATGCCCGTTCAACACGCGTCGGGCCGGTTTGACCCGGGCGCGATGCGATTCCATGGGGTTGTTGGACGGATCGGATCGTGTTGAAGTGGAGCCGGTTATGGCGACACGATCCGAGGCTGCGTGGTATCATGTTCCCCGATATCTGGACGCGCTTCAACGGGCTGATGAGGGGCATTTCGGCGCCGAAGAATTCTCCATGGGATTGGGTACCGCCGACTGTCCGGTATTTTGCGGTATGTATCCCGGAGCCCTGTTGGCGAGTGGGGCCTCGATAACGGGGGCGCGGCTGATCCTGTCGGGTGAGGCCATGCGGGTGTTTAATCCGTCCGGCGGGTTGCACCATGCCCATGCCGATCATGCCTCCGGATTTTGTTATATCAACGACATTGTGCTGGCGGCCATGACCCTGGCAAGCGCCGGCAAGCGGGTGTTGTTCCTCGACATTGATGTACACCATTCAGACGGTGTTCAGCATGCGTTCTGGACCCGGCGGGATGTGATGACCGTGTCGTTGCATGAGAGCGGCAAGACCCTGTTTCCCGGCACGGGTTCAGAGGATGAGATTGGCGAGGGGGACGGGAGGGGGTACAGCGTGAACATTCCCCTGCCGGTGGGGACCTATGATGCCATATATCTGAAGGCATTCCGCGAGGCCGCGTTGCCGTTGATCAAGGCTTTCAACCCGGATGTGCTGATTGTCGAGGTGGGCATGGATACCCTGGCAGGTGATCCCATGGCGCACCTACACCTGACCAACAATGTGGCGGTGGATGTGATGGAAGCGGTGATGGCGTTGGGCAAGCCGATGCTGGTCACCGGTGGTGGCGGATATAACGTGCCGAATACGGTGCGGGGGTGGGCACTGGTCTGGAGTGTATTGTGCGGGGATCATCTGGACGCCATGATGTACGGCATGGGCGGCGTGATGATGGAGAACACGGATTGGGCTGGTGGATTGCGGGACCGGGTATTGTTGTCGGATGCGGGGCGGCGGGGTGAAGTGGATCGCGAAGTGGAGGAATCCATCCGCCGGGTGCAGTCGCTGGTGTTTCCGTTACACGGTTTGTGACCGGTTCGCCGTCCTCTCGGAAACGGAAAAACCAAAGCGGGGACCGCTCATAGAGCGGGGCTACATTTCGGATGTAACGAACACCGGGTTGACGCCTGCCGAACGATTCCCGCTTTCACGGATGTAGCCGCGCTCTGCGAGCGCCTCTGGTGCCGAAGCGGTGACGCCTGCACGAAGCGTGAGAAGAAAACCAAAAGAGAAGACCGCTCATAGAGCGGGGCCACATCAGTTATTAAAATGCTTATTATACATATTATATAATATTGATTACTAATATATTATGCATAATTGATAATTTGTTAGGATGCAATAAAAGCAATTAATTCTTTGGGCTGTTTGGCTGTTTCGCGCCCTC
>Ga0156641_1188_pt2 | contig 15242 bp, 13 predicted proteins | sample RifOxyC3_FD_110715 | JGI IMG/M metagenome (GOLD analysis project Ga0156641, IMG submission 110715) | Lentisphaerae bacterium RIFOXYC12_FULL_60_16 | reverse complement strand
GACCCCGACGGGAAACCGGCCGGCATACTGGCCACCGGCCTCGATATTACCGATGACCGCCGTGCGGAACGCATGCTGGCATTGTCCGCAGAACTCCTGACCCTCCTGAACCAATCCGACCACCATGCCAATCATATCGATGACATATTGCATTGCATCCATCGTCATATCGGGTGTACGGCCGCAGGCATTCGCGTGCGGGAAGGAGACGATTACCCGCTTGTCGCTTCAGCGGGCTTACCACCGGAACTCCTGAAAACCGAACGCTTCATCGGCCAACGAAATCCGGACGGAACCCCGCGCCTGGGCTCCGACAGAAAACCACAACTTGAAGGCCTTTGCGGGATGGTCATCTCCGGGCAGACGCCTACCGACCTGCCGATATTCACGGCAGGCGGCAGCTGCTGGATCGACAGCTCGGAACAACTGCTCCCCTTGATCCCGAAACTCAGCAATATTGGCGTCATGCGGTTGAAATGTCTTCAATCACGCTTTCAGTCCATGGCTCTGATCCCCCTCCGTTCAAACGGGACCATCATTGGATTGCTATACATGGCCGACGTTCAATCCCAGCGTTTCACCCGTGAATCGGTGGAATCCCTGGAAGTGATGGCCCAAAGCATCGGTATCGCGCTATCCCGCAAACAGGTGCATGACTCCCTGAGTACCACGCTTGAGCGATTCACGTCGTTGTATAATTCCATGCAGGAAGGCGTGGCCCTTCACGAAGTGGTTCGCGACAATACCGGAACGATCATTGATTACCGGCTGATCGATGTAAATCCCCAGTATGAACGCATCACGGGAATTCCCCGGGATAAGGCCACCGGGGCGCTGGCTTCGAAATTGTACGGAACCAAGGCGCCCCCCTACCTGGAATCCTTCACCCGGGTCACCATCACCGGGAAACCCGTGACCATGGAAGTGTATTTCGACCCGATGAAAATCTGGTTTCTCATATCCGTCGTTCCGATCGGTCCCGAACAATTTGCAACGGTTTTTACCGATATCACCCCGCACAAGAAACAAGCCGAGGAGTTGCGGACCGCCAACCGCGAACTCAACCGCGTTGTGGACCAGTTAAAGAACACACAACAAACCATCATCCAGCAGGAACGCCTCCACGCCTTGGGACAGATGGCCCTGGGGGTCGCCCACGAGTTCAACAACCTGCTGGTTCCCATTCTGGGGCTGAGCGATCTGCTCATCAACACGCCGCACCTCCTCGACAACCAATCCGAAACCCTGAACATGATACGTGAAATTGCCGAAGCCGCACGTGGCGCACGTAACGTCATCCACCACATGCGGGATGCCTTCCGTGAAACCAGCGAACAGGTCTTCGCTCCGGTCAATCTGGCTGAAACGATCCGGCGGGCTGTCGAGACGACCCGTCCCCGCTGGAGTGCGGAGATGCAGGCGCACAACAAGACTATTGCCATCGAGTCCACCATACCGGATGACATCCATGTCCCTGGAATCAACACGGAACTTCGACAGACATTCGTAAACCTCATCCTCAACGCGGTGGATGCCATGCCGGAAGGCGGAACCATCCGCCTGTCGGCGCAGACGGGTGACACGCACGCCTGCATCGAAGTTTCCGATAACGGCATGGGCATGAGCGACGAACAACGCCAGCATTGCATGGAACCGTTTTACACGACCAAAGGCAACCAGGGAACCGGCCTGGGGCTCGCGTTGGTTCAAGGCATCATCAAGCGCCACAACGGCACGTTGCTGATCACCAGTTCACCGGGAACAGGAACCACGGTAACCATCAAACTTCCCCAGATCGCAGTTCCCACCGGCACACCCACGACCCATGGCATATCCAGCAATTTACTGCCGGTATGCCTGCGGATTCTCGTCATCGACGATGAAGTCTCTTCCCGGATGGTGTTTGGACGTTTTCTGAAGGCCGACGGCCATGATGTCCACTTTGCACACAACGGCGAGACCGGTTTGAGCCAGTTCAAACAACAGTCGTTCGACATGGTGATCACCGACTGGGCCATGCCCGGCGTGAGCGGCACCGAGGTGGTCGAGAAAATTAAACAATCAAAACCCCAAACCCGCGTCATTTTGTTGACCGGATTCGGTCAGACCACCAACCATCACGAATGGCCGCCCGGCGTAGACCGGATACTCTGGAAACCCATCACCCAGCGCGATCTGCGGGACACCATCCGGCAACTATCCAGTCCCCGCAACGACCCGTTGACACCTACCGCGTAACCCTTAAGCATCTTTCGCCCTTGCAGGGGGCAATGGCTTCAGGCGCTTAAGAGCTTTTTCAAAAATGTGACGTTCGGCTCCTGTCACAGCGCCGTCATGCATGATCTGCTGATGCAGACGCCGGAGTTCATCTTCCGACAGCAATCCGTCCGCCTCAACGCTCTGTATCAACCGTTTCAAGGTGCGGACATCCTGAAACCATTTAAACATAAACAATCCCCGGATCAGGCTGCCTGGGAGGCCATGGAGCGGTTGCAACACCGTGGTTTGAATGAACCGGTGCCGGCCGCCAGTACCATGAGTTGAGCCCCGCACACGGGACACCAATAGAAGCTATGGGGCATCACAATCCGTTCCATCGGGACGTTGCAGCAATGGGGCGTAAATACTCCATGCCGCGAAGCAAGGACCGTAATCTCCGCCCGGCACACCGGACAACGGTACGTCACACCCATCGTCGTGTTCCGCTTCACGTCGACGTTGCCTTTCCGGAATCCGTGCACACCGGCTGCATCGGTTTTCCGCAACAGACCAGATCGAGCACCCCCACCCCGCCACGCGTCACCATGATCAGGTTTCCGCACTGCCTGCAGGCATAGGCGGTTCCAACCCGTATTGTCAAAGCATGCTCCCACTCCTCAAGATCCCAATCCGGCATAGCCGCCACCTCGGATGCATCCATTGTTTCGTCCATAAGCCCTCCTACGCGAATCATTATCCCACAAACGGTGAATATAAGCCACCCTTCAACGTGTTGAACCGCCGGGCATTGAAAAGGATTTTCCGGACCACCAATTTTGGTTTATCTGCCGGCAAGGGTGCACCGGATTTCTCCAACGCGGCATAGATGGCGTCAAACCCCATGGGCAGGCCCTTTTCGGTCATGACCTTGATAATGGCGGATTCAAGCGGAGACAAGCCGGCAGCATCCACCACCGGAACTGCAGGCGCAGCAGGCGCCTTTACGGCATCCTGGCAGGGCTTTAATTCCGGCAGGAATGATGGTGACTTCAACACCGGAATGGAAGGAACAAGCGGCCCCGGCACGGGCGTTGCGGTTGCTACCGGCGCTTTCAAGACAGGAACCGGCGAAAGGACCGTACCCTGACTGGCTGAAATCGTTTCAACCGGTTTGATTACCGGAACGGCAACCGGCACGGACACCGTGGGCTTGGGACCCGGCGTGAATTCCACCGGCACCGTACCCGGTAACGGGGCGGATGACACCGGTCGCGTGTGGGCACGCGCCAGGATGGCATCGTAACGGGCCTGCAACTCATCCATCTGTTTGCGAATGGCCAGCAATTCCTGAATTTCTTCCGTTGTGTTCATGCGAATCCCCTGTTCCATGCGTAGCACCCCTCCTTCTCCACCACTCAAACCTTCAGCTATTTACGTCCCCCTCCTGCATCGGCAACCCGGTTCCCTCCATCAATCGTCAACACTTGCCGTATGGCGCATACATCGGACCGCTCCAGTACAATGTCACCCGCACCGGCCGCCTCACGAATCTGATCAGGCGTCTTGATGCCCACCACCGCGGTGTGAATCCCGGGATGCGCCAGGGTGGCGGCCAGCACCAGCTGGTAAATCGACAGATGATACCGGTCAGCCATGCTTTTTAAACCCTGTACGGCCTCCGACACCATACGGAAACGTTCCCCCTTGAAATCCTTGTGGTGTTGGCGGAAATCCATGAATGATTCGGTTCCCCTATATTTACCCGTCAGCAATCCCATGTGCAACGGAGAATAGACCATGACACCCACCCGTTCCGACTGGCAATAAGGCAGCAAATCGGACTCAATCCCCCGGTTTAGCAGGCTATAAGGCGGCTGATGCACCGCATAATCGCCGAATGTCCGGTAGGCGCGTAATTGTTCAACCGTGAAGTTACTCACCCCGTAATGCCGGATCTTCCCTTCCTTGCGAAGGGTGTCCAGCATGCCCGTAACCGCTTCCGGCGCCGTCAGGGGATCATGAAAATGCAACAGGTAAACATCGATGTGATCCGTTCCTAAACGGCTCAATTCAATCTCGCACCGTTGACGGATATGGGCGGGAGAAAGATCGGGATAGCGCGAGGTATCCGGGTTGAAATGATTGAAAACTTTGGTGATCAACACCACGTCATCGCGTGGAACCGTTCGCAGAAATGTTCCCACCACCGTCTCGGCATAGCCGTCACCGTAGGCATCCGCCGTATCAATACAGTTTATCCCCTGTTCATGGGCCAGACGCAGGGCGCTGACAACGTCCTCCTTGGGAACATCACCCCAGAAACGGGGGCTCAACTGCCACGTGCCGAACGTTACACGGGAAATCTTGAGCCCGGTCGATCCGAAAACAATCTGCTTCATGTCACCCTCCTACAAATCCATCTCAAAGCCATTGCGGGGACGCCGGATTCGTTGCCTCAACGCCATCACACCGGCCGCTCCTGCAATGAAGAGAACCACAACCGCCACCGTCCAACCAATCCGGGCGCGCCGTGCCCGGGCTCGCTCCGCCTGCTCGGCGGCCTCCCGCAACGCCCGCTCGGCCGCCTCGCGTTCCGCCCGTTCACGCGCATCACGCCGTTCGCGCTCCAGGGCTTCCAGGCGAATGAAACCGGATTCGATCAATTCGGTGGCCGTGCGATCCCGTGTCTGGCGCGACTTGGATCCTCCCACGATTGCGATCACACGCAAGTCACCCCGCAAGGCCGTGGCCGCAATGGAAAACCCGGCCAGGCTGAAGAATCCCGTCTTGAGTCCATCACACCCGGGCACTTTCCCGAGCAGGTAGTTGTGGGTCCGTAATTCAAAGGAGTTATTCCGGAACATCCGGAAGGTTTCGGAGGTATATTTCAAAGCCAGCGGATACTTCACCACTTCGCGGCACAGGATGGCCAAATCGCGTGGGGTGGTGACATCCGGTTCCTGGTCCTTGCCCGGCGGCAGACCATGGACCGAACGAAACACCGATTGGGTCATGTTCAATTGCCGGGCCCTTTCATTCATCCGCATGACAAAGGCACCCGTAGAACCGGCGGTATGCACCGCGAGCGCCACGGCCACGTCATTGGCCGACTTGATAACCAAAGCGTTCAGCATTTCACCGAGTGTAAAGGTTTCCCCCTCCTTGAGATAGACCTGTGAACCGCCGATGAGGGAGGCTTCCGCCGTTACGCGCACCATCTCATCCAGGGATCGTTCCCCGCGCTGAATCATCTCGCAAATCAGGAGCAAATCCATCAACTTCACAATGCTGGCTGGATACATCACCACATCCGCCTTGTCCTCCAACAGGACATCGCCATGTACGCCATCCACCACAATGTGCCCCACATAAGGATCCGCACTCCGCTCCGGAGCGGCCCGGGTCAAGACCCCCGTCAACAATACGGCAAGCCACATCATCCGCATCACACGAGATATCCTCATACCAGGTTTCCCTTTCAGTCTGTCAACGCAACCGGCCACCATATCGCTTGAGGGTCCCACCCTGCCGGCGTTCAGCGGCAAATTCACGCATCACACGCAACACCACGCGGTCCCGCTTGATCTTGCGGAGGGAGGCCACGAGGCGATCAACCCACTCGGATACAATCTTTTCCCCCTTGTCGGCTGTCGCACAAGCCGGCTCACCAACCGGCATCTCGGGCCATCGGCTCACCCATTCCACGGTGGTAAACGCCGGCCCCACGTCCGGCGGGCGTCCCGACCGGTACACCCGGCCATGAAGCCGGTCCATCCGCACCAAGGTGGGTTCGACGGCCATTACCATGCTGGTTTCCATTTCACACGCATGCCCCAGCACCTCCGTGTCCATCACCGTCTTGAAAAATTCCCCCATATCCGGCAGGGGTGGAATCGAATATACGGCATAGGGTTTTCCCCGCTCAAGGATCCGCTTGCAGAACATCCAATGCAACGCCACGTTACCGCCATGACCGTGTATCAGGACGATTTTCCTGAACCCGTTACGGGCGGCTTCATCGCAGATATTCTCCACCAGATCCATCAGCAGTCCGGACTCAATATGGATGGCGCCCGGACGACGCGTGGCTTCCAGCACGAACGAATACGGAAGCTCAGGAAGAACCGCAACCGGCTCCTGTTCCGCCATTCGCCGGACAACCGACCGCAACACCAAGGGGTCACTGCCAAGCGGAAGATGCGGTCCATGGCTTTCAATGCTGCCCAGGGGAAGAACCGTCACCCCCTTGCTCCGGCGCCGTAAGGCGGCCACATCCCGCTCCGACATCGCAATCCATTCGCCTTGCATGATCACTCCTTGACCAGACGCTTGCTTCCCCGTTTGTAGCAACGCCAGTCCACGGCTCCGGTCTTCTTATAAAATTCCAGCAGGTTCGTCCAGTCTATCAGGCAACAGGTTCCTCCGTTACGGGCGATATGATGCATGGCTCCCACACACAACGCCAGGCCCAGTCCCTGCCCCCGGAACGCACGCGCCACCCCCACACAACCATAGCCACCCAGGCATTCCCCCAACAATCGTTCCCACACCACATTGGGTCCGCGCCATTTGCTGGATGGGGTATAGGTTTGGATGGAACCAACCACGGTTACATCCTGCTTGAGTACCAGGATGTTGGCTCCATCACCCTCCGCCAGGATTTTGAGCATGCTGGGAACCCATCCGGCAAACTCCATCTGCTGAAATGCAAATAAGGCGCCAAGATCCTGCGCTTGAAGGCTGCCGAATGTAAATCCGGCCGGCAGGTTGACGGGATCCGGCAACCTGCCGGGACCATCCAGGGGAGCAATCAAGTCGTGCGTTTCCGTTTCCAACCCGAATCCCTGCCGTTGAAAAAAGGCAACGGCATCCGGCAAATCGGCCGGCACACCGCTCCAGAATCGGAACCATCCGGCCGTTGCATGAACCTCGGTACAACCCATGGCACATAAACGTTGTTCCACCTGCCGGTAGAGTCGCGTACCAATCCCCTGCCGTTGGCAATCCGGATGCACCAGGATGGTTGAAACCATGCCATAGGAGACCCCTTGCGCCGTCTGATCATGATCGGCCAGGATAAAGCCGACCACCCGCCCCGACCGTTCAGCCACCCACCCGTCCCCCGTCTCAACGCCGGGTCGGTAACCGATACGGGAATACAAGACCCGCGACGACACGGGATAGGTGGCGCCCAGCGTGGATTCCCATAAAACCGCCACAGCCGGGACATCCTGTTCGGGACGGTATTCGCGAATCACCACATCCTTGATCACGCAATCACCTTACTCGAAGCGTTGAAATCCTGCCACGATCCGTCTCATCGCTCAAAATCAAACCGGTATCCGTTCAATTCCAATTCATCCCGCATGGTAATCATCTGGCGTTGTACGGTGTCGTCCAGTGGAATCCCTTTCGCACGGCGATCCATCCAGGCCAGGTATTCCTTTTCCCCGCAGGTGAATATCCGGCGCTGGCCGGGAGCCTTGAGCGATCCCCTTAATTCACGAAGAATATCACCCGTGGTCTTCCGGAAAGCAGCAGTATCCGTGAAACATTCAATGTTGATCGCCAAAAAAAAATGACCCAGCGCATACGGAACGGGAGATCCATCGGCATCCAGCCCGCTGAGTTGCTTGAGAAAGGCCCCCTGTTGAAGCGCCGCCGACAAGACCTCCACCACCGTAGCATATCCATAACCCTTGTATCCGCCGGTTGCTTCGCCGATGCCACCCAGCGGGGTCAACGCAGCTTGTCCGGCCACCAGGTCACGCAAAACTGCGGCGGGATCCGTTTCCGTCTCCCCCCGATGATTGATGACCCACCCCGGCGGCATGGTTTTACCTTCCCGTTCATATTGTTCAATCTTGCCACGCTGGGTGACCGAGGTGGCATAATCGTTGGTGAAATGAAACGACTCATCCGTGGGGAACCCGAATACCAAGGGGTTGGTGCCCAGCATATTCTCCACGCCAAACGTGGGGGCAATGGATGGGCGGGCATTGGTCCCGGTTAAGCCAATCATGCCGGCATTGCACGCCATCAAGGCATAATACCCGGCGATACCATAATGTGTGGAATTCCGGGCAACCACCATACCCAGACCGTGCCGGCGGGCCTTTTCAATCGCCATTTCCATGGCACGGTGCGCAATGACCATGCCCATGCCATGATGACCGTCCAGTACGGCAGTCGCCAGAAAATCTCGAACCACTTCCAGCCGGGTGACCGGTTGCTGGATGCGATCCTTGCGTATCCGGTCGTAATAAATGGGCTTCAACCGCCCGACACCATGCGAATCCACACCACGCCGGTCCGCGGTTGCAAGGACGTCCGCACAAATCCGGGCATCCATCTCCGGCACACCAAGTCCACGGAACACATCCACCATGAAGGCTTCGAGCAACTGGCTGTCCATGGAATATACATCGGCCATGCTGTCTCTCCTTAGGTTAGGACGTCACGTTAGCGAATTCAGACCGGCAACGCAACCCCCCGTTCACTTCCCGTTACTTCCGTAACCGGCGATTGACGGGCTTGGCGTATCGTGATAGGTTTTCAGCAGTTTTCGCCGCTTGAATGGTGGAGTTGTTAACGCCGTCGGCCGGAAACAGGAGGACGGATATGAAACGGATACTCATGATCGCCGCAGTCCTGTCAACGCTCGCCACCTTCACGTTGGCCCGTGAAACACTCGAAAAGCCCATGGGATTTCACGGCGTTTATGCCGACCATGGCGACATGGATGATAGCGCCTTCGGAGGCGGCGTCCAGATTACCGGTTATGAGTCCGACCGTGCTTCAGTGGAATTGGCATGGTCGTATCTAATGGATGTGCGCAAAAAGGGCACACGCCGTGACATGGATGTCCATATCATCGCCTTGACTGCACGTTATCAGCTGCCATTCCTGAAAGTTTTCGGTCCCTACGCCGGCATCGGAGCCGCCTATCATACCTTTGATTCATCCTCCCTCGATGACGATTTCGGGTGGCTTATATGCGGCGGTCTTCAATACAACGTATTGGACAAGGTGGTCCTGTTCGGGGAATTCCGACGTAGCACCATGTTTTCCAGCGCCTCGAGCGAACAGTTTGATTATCAGATGGTCAGGGCTGGTTTGAACTTCTGGTTCTGATCCAATGCATCCCGTACCAACGTCCGATCAACATCAACGTTGCGTCAACCACTTGCTCGCAGAAACCCGTGCCAATGGCGGATTGGCTCCCGTCGATTTGGAACGTTTCTGGACCGACCAGCAAGTTGCGCGCACCGATCCCTCTGGTCCCGACATCCCCCAGGTTCCCCTGGGAATCATGATGAGCGGCGAATGCGTCTACGCGGAACTGGGACTCGAAGAGGATTTCTGGCGTTATGCCCATGATGAACCCTGGAGCCTGCAACTGAATAAGGCCTACAACGACAAGGCGGAATCCATTGTCGGACGACGCCTGTTAAACGAATCGCCATCAAACCCGGACCTGTGCTATCCCCCCTTCAAACGGTTGCATGATGTCTTTGAGGCCAGGAATATCTGGCATTCGGGATCCTGGTGGCTGGAACAATCCGCCCATACCCCTGACGAACTCAAGACACTGCTGGATCGGATCGACAGGTTGGATATCCCCTCCTTCATCCTCCCTGACGGATGGCAGGACACCTGGGCCCAACTGGCTGCCAGGGGGGCCAAACCACCCCTCTACCGCGGACAACGCGGTCCGGTGACCTTTGCCACATCCATCTTCGGAATCGAAAATCTGATTTACCTGATCATGGATCAACCGGACCTGGCGGCCCGTTTCCGGGACACCATCCTCCGGGTCATGCTGGAAATCGGCAGAACGATGGATGAGGCCGCCGGTTTCTCGACGACCACCGCACCGCATGGATTTGCATTCTGTGACGACAATTGCTACCTGCTCACCCCGGACATGTATGCGCACTTCGGATATCCGATTCTCAAGGGCATGTTTGAACGGTATAGCCCGGACCCTGGCGACTCCCGCTTCCAGCATTCGGATTCCGCCATGGGACACCTGCTCCCCATCCTGGCAGAAACCGGGTTGACCGCGGTCAATCTCGGCCCGACCGTTATGGTCGACGAGATCAGGCGGCATCTTCCCGGCGCCGTCATCCATGGACAGTTGGCCCCCTTCACGTTCAGCCGGAACGATGAAGCCGGCATGGTGTCGGAATTCCTGCGCGACTTTGACATGGCGCGGAAGACGCGTGGACTGCTTTTCGGTACGGCTGGTTCCATCAACAACGGATCAAGGCTGACCGGCATGCGCCTGATCATGGCAGCCATCCAGCGGCATGGCCGCTATGATTCCTGACCGGTTCCGCCTTCCATCCTGACTTCAATCACCCGCTGAAGGAACACCTCCACCGCGGAACGGGTCCGCGCAATCTGGTCCCGTCTTTCCACCACGATCCGGACGGAAGGAAGGCCGTTTTCCGCGGCCTGCGCCATCACCGCCGACCGCAGAAAAGACTCCGCACAGTCCTCCGCTGCTTCCAGTTTGGAAAACCGCGGGGTATCCGGCATCCCCTCAACCCGGTAACACCCCGTCTCATCCACCCCGATGGCAACCCGCCGGATGATCTGGATGGAACTGATCGCCGCGCCGACGGCATTCGCCACGTCCGCATGTTCCGGGATAACCGCCGTTGCCCCCAACCGAAGGGCGGCTTCCGGCACAAACATAGCCGCAGGGGCCCCCACTCCGATCACCGGATGCCGCACCTTGATCTGGACGGCAAGGTCCGCATTGCCGCCGGACAAGGCATTGTCCATGAGACATTGTGCCTGGGGGGACTCCGCCAACACCCCCAGGCCCTGCCGGTCCAGAATGGTTTGCACCACATCACAGGCCAGGGTATTGACAACACGGGTCAACACCTGTCCGGCAAACCGGTCCCGATCCACACCGGCCATGCCCGCATACAAGCCGAGCAGACGTTTTGAGGTTTCAACACCGTACAAGGACAAGCGTCCCTCGGCCTGCAGTACATCCGTTGGTGTCAGGCCGCAGCGTTGAACCAGACAGCGGTTTTCAAGGTTCTCGGTCGTGACAAATTCCCAGGCGCCGGCATTCAATCGAACCCCCAGCTCATGCAACGACATCGGTCGCTCGGTCAGCAGGGTCAGGATGGCATGATCGGATTCGGTCAATCCGTCCGGAATCTCCGTTCCACGCCGGATAAGGAACTCGGCGGCCTCGCTGTTCGCCGTCAACCCTTCAGCCTCACGTTCAAGCCATTCGATCGCCCGGTCGATATCCGGCGCAGCCTGTGCCAACCATCCGACCGGAGCCACCCGGCGGGGACCAACCGAGAGGACCCCATGTCGTAACACGATCCGGCTGTCCCCCCCCAACCCGACGGTACGCATATCCAGCGCCGGCACATGGGTCTGCCAGGGCCCCACCCGTGCCCCATCGCGGCATAAGGGAACATCCCGCCCCTTGAGCAGGGCCATATCCGTGGTGGTTCCGCCGATGTCCACGACCACGGCATCCGGACAGTTCGACAAATAACGCGCACCCGCCATGCTGGCGGCCGGACCCGACAGGATCGTCAGGATCGGCCGTTCGAGTGCCGCCTGCAGGCTGGCCAGGGTACCATCGCTTCGCACCACCATCACCGGGGCACGTATGGCGTGTTCCTCCAGAACCCCGCGGACACGATGTATCAGGAGCGAAAGATAGGGAATAATCCGTGCATTCAGGGCCGCCGTCTCGGCACGCACCCGGTAATTCATGCCTTCGGTAATCTCATAGCCACAGGTCACCGTCAGACCCGTTTGCGCCTGCACCAGATCCTTGACAGCCAGTTCATGGGCAGGATTCACATGCCCGGCATAACCGGCCACGGCAAAGGCCGTTACCTGCTGTTGCGCCATCATGCGTCGGACAACCGCCATGACCTGGGCAGGGTTGACCGGCACCAATTCCGTCCCGTCGATGTCCATCTGCCCGTCAATCACCTCCCGGGGGGTATGATTGAAATTATCCGGATCAAGTCGTCCATACGGCGGCATGATCAACAGCCCGACAGGCTGTCCTTTGCCTTCCACAATCGCATTGGTGGCCAGCGTGGTAGAGATCGAAACCCGTTCAATGGCTGCAAAACAAGCGGCATCCAGTTTGCCCAGCGCGTGCCCGACCCCCAAACTGACATCCCACGGGGTTGTCGGCGCCTTGGCCTTGCAGATGACCCGTCCAGCCACCCCATCAAACAATACGGCATCCGTGAAGGTTCCACCGACATCAAGGCCCAGACAGACCCGCTGCCCAATCCGGCTTCCATCGTGTTTCGACATGGCGGAAGACTATGGGTTTGAATAACCGAACGCAATACAGCAACGCTTGATTTTTTCCACGCATGGGGTAGCGTATCCCCAACGCAGGAGGGTTCACATGATGTCACCCCGTGAAGTGGTTGCCCGCAGCATTCGATTTGAAGGAGCCGACCGGTTGCCATTGGATCTCCCCGCCCCTTTCACGGCTGATTTCTTCCATGCGTCGATGGATCCATCGCCGGACGCCCGCCCATCATCCGGAAGGGACGAGTGGGGCGCCCTCTGGCATAACATCGGCATTTGCCGGTTGGGCGAAGTCAGCGATTTCCCCCTTAAATCCTGGGATGATTACAACCGCCTGGCTATCCCCGATATCCGCGATCCAAAACGCTGGACCTGCCTGAATGGCATCCGTGAAAAAGCCGGTGATAAATTCCTCCTGGGGACCGGCATATCCATTTATGAACGCGTCCACTTCATTCGCGGGCTGGAGAACACCTGGGTCGACATCCACGAGGCCCCGGAACAGCTCTGTCACCTGATCGACCAGTTGGTCGAGATGAACCTCTACGCCATCAAGCAATACCGGAAAGCGGGATTTGACGGGCTGATCTTTTGTGATGACTGGGGGCTGCAAAACCGCCTGATGATATCGCCGGAATCCTGGCGCTCCATCTGGAAACCCCGCTACGCCCGCATCTTCCAGGCTGCGCGCAAGGCCGGGCTGCTCACCTTCCTGCACAGTTGCGGCTATATCGTGGATATCCTGGACGACCTGATCGAAATCGGCTTGCAGGTCATCCATATGGACCAGCAGGAAAACATGGGACTTGAACTGTTGGATAAACGGTTTGGCGGCCGGATTACGTTCTTTTCCCCGGTGGATATCCAAAACACCATGATCAAGGGATCCCTGGATGATATCCGCGCCTACTGCCGCGCCATGGTCAAGCATCTGGGCCGGCCCAAAGGCGGGCTGATCCCCCGGTGGTACACCGATCCCGCCGGCGCCGGCCATCGTCCGGAAGCCATCACCGCCATGTCCGAAGAATTCACGCGGCTGAGCAAGAAACACGCCGCCGGTTGACCGTCTCAACGCACGATCAACAGGAAGCCCGCAATGGGGACCACTTCATAGCAACCGATATCCACCAGGTTGTTCAGGACACGCGGATTGCCTGCCAGATCCCTGGTGCCGCTCATCCAGGGTCGCTTCACACCCGCATTGCGACATGGCGAGGATCGCAGGAGCGTGTAATCATTGGCGGCCGGATCGGTGAACTGGGGATCCGCATTGATGTTTCCGTTCACCTCAGCGGTCAGATCCGGAGAACAGTTATATCCGAAAACCGCCTCACTGGCCGTATAAACGTCGGTCCGGGACGCCGTCGAAACATTCCAGTTATCCATAATAATACAATTGGTAACACTGCCACCCGCCCGGTAAACCCCACCCCCGGATCCTGCCGTGGCATGCCAGATCCGGTTGGTTACGATCGTACAGTTCTCGATCGTAACCCCATTGTTCAAATAGACCGCACCGCCTGCTCCCAAGGCACGATTGGGGCCGGTCCGGTTAAGGGCCATCAGGCAGTTTTGCACGGAATGCGTCCCACCTTCAAAATATACAGCCCCGCCCCGGGATCCAAAATGCCCCTGTGCATCGGCGTCGTTGGCGATGAAAAGGCAGTTCTGGATATGGATCTTACCGCCCTCGGCGGCAACGCCTCCCCCCATCGCCCGGTTGTTGTTGCTGCTGGGAGTTGACTTGGCCCGGTTATTCCTGAATGACACCCGGCTCAGGGTAATCGTGCTCGCATTGGCGTAAATCCCGCCGCCCCACACAAGACCATTTCCCCCTGCATTGGACTGGTTGTTGGTGAAGACGCAATCCTCAATGACCAGGCTTGACGACAACACGCGCATGCCGCCGCCTACACCCTTCAAGGAATCCGTCGGTGTATTGCCGTCCCGTATGGTTACGCCCTGCAGGCGACCGCCCGAGATACCGGCGACATCCAACACCCGGCTATTCACCCCGGACCTCATGCGCAACACGGTCGGCCAGTTCGTCGGCTGGCAGGCAACCGGACCGGCCGGCATATCGGCTGGATTGTATCCCCCGATGATCGTCAGATCATTCACACCAGACCATACCAAGGCCGCGGAAACCTCGAAGGTTTCGCCTGCCAGATGAATGGTATTGCTGTCTATTGCTGCAGCCAGGGCCAGGGTCGGATTGGTGAAGGCTGTGGCCCAACCGTCACCGCTGGTATTATCGCCGCCCGACCACACGTATACACTCATCGATGGCGCCTTGATATAATCCTCCTTGATCAAACTTTCCACTACCCCCGATGCATTGCTAACCACGAGCCGGACGGTATGCGTACCGGGCCCGTATTCCCATGTCGTTGTCGCATGGCCAGATCCTTGAAACTCATAATCGCCGTCGTTGTCGAAATCCCATCTATAATAGAGGCCCGACTGGTCAACACCTGCCACATGGGACGTGTAGACCACGGAAAGCGGAGCGTATCCCTGTCGCCGGTTGGCAATAAAATTTATCCTTAATACGCCGCTGTTTGCGGCTTCGGATTCATAGGCACCCATGTCGGGAATGCCGTTGAGGATACGGGGATTCCCGGCGAAATCAGTCACTCCCGACATCCAGTTCTGTTCCGTTCCCGCATCGATCGCCGGTGAACCGGGACGGAGGCGATAATCAGAAGTGGCGGGATTCA
>Ga0156641_1167_pt1 | contig 15323 bp, 12 predicted proteins | sample RifOxyC3_FD_110715 | JGI IMG/M metagenome (GOLD analysis project Ga0156641, IMG submission 110715) | Lentisphaerae bacterium RIFOXYC12_FULL_60_16 | reverse complement strand
TAAACCCAGACACCTCATGGTCGCTCCTTCTCACAGAAATCGAGGCTAGTTAATGTCCAAAACATGCCTTATCTTAGTGCCATTCGGGACAGACACGCATGGCACCGTGTCCGCGCCTTACCAGGACCAGGCTTCCGGGGCTTCGCCGGGGCCAGGCCAGAGGGCGTCCAGCTGCTTGAGGATTTCCGGTGACAACACCACATCGATCGCCGGTATGCTGTCGTCGAGTTGTGCCACGGTCCGGGGTCCGATGATCGGCCCCACAACGCCCGGACGGCTCAACAGCCACGCCAGGGCAACCTGGGCGGGGGACAGCCCCAGGTCATGGCACAGGCTTTCATACGATTCCCTGTTTATACACCACGTCATCATACATCGGATTCTTTTGTCTCCCCTTCGAGCAGAAATTGCCAGACGGGTACGATCTCGACCGGGCCTTCCGGCGTGTCCAGTTGCCGGGGACCGTCATCCATCGTCACCAGCAGGGCGCGGCTGCCGGGTTGTTCGCGGAGGGCTTCCCGGAGCGCCGCCAACTCGCGGGACAGGGTGTCGCTGCCCTCGGGCGCCTTGAACGCGACCTGGGCCAGGGCCAGGCGTTCGTCTTCGCCGCGCCAGACGAAGTCCACCTCCCGGCCGGAGCGGGTCCGGTAGTAGTACAGCTCGCGTCCGCGCCGACGGCCGTTCACGAATACGAGGTTTTCAAGCAGGTGCCCGTCGTTAACCAGGATGCCGGTGGAGGTCGAGCGCACGAGGGCATGATCCACGGCATAGAGTTTCTTGGCGTTGGCATGCTGGCGGCTGAGCGAAGCGTCGTACAATCGCACGGTGAACAGGGCGTAGGCGTCTTCAAGCCAATCGAGAACGTCGCCGACGAATGCCTTGCTGACGCGATGATCAAGCGACTTCAGGTAGCCGGTCAGGGCGTTGATGGTGTACAGGGAGGCCGCCGAGTTGAGCAACCGGTAGGCCATGTCGCGCACGGCACACGGATGCAAGGCGTCATGGCGGTCCACCACGTCGCGGAACACCATGGTCTTGAAGTAGTCCTGATGGATCATGACCCGGAGCGGTGCGTCGGCGTCCATGACCTCCGGGAAGCCGCCGGACTGCCAGTAGCCGTCGAATGCCTTGCGGACGCGCAACCGGGCCTGCTGTCCGCGCATGTCAACGGGGATGCCTTTGGCGTCCAGATACTCGGCAAACGAGAACGGAAACAACTCCCAGGCCAGGGAACGGCCGCGCATGGCGGTGCCCACTTCGCGCGCCAGCATGCCGGCGGAGGAGCCGGTCAGATAGACGCTCATGTTTTCGGTCCGCATCAGCCGGTCCGCGAACGACTCCCAGCCTCGGGCCATCTGGATTTCATCGAGGAAACAATGCAGGCCAGTCCGGCCCTTCCGCTCGGGATAGAGGCCGAAGTAGGCCTCGGTGAGAAGGTTCAGGTTGCCCTGCCGGACTTCTTCGAGGCGGTCGTCGAAGAGGTTTGCATAGAGGATATCCTCCATGGCGACGCCCTGGCCGAGCAGACCGGCGATCATCTGGTTCAGGAGCGTGGACTTGCCGCTGCGTCGCGCCCCGATGCAGACGAACGCCTTGCCGGGAACCAGCCGGTAGGCAAGACGGCGCGGCACACCGGTGAAGCGCACCTGCCGCTGGGCCTCCAGCAGCACATCCTGAATGGTCTGGATTGAATTCATGGCATCAAAATGGACAAGACATTGTCCGATTTCAATACAAATCGGTCATTGTCTTTACCACTTAATGATTTCAGGTGATTTCAAGGGACAGGCACCGCTTGTCACGCATTAGCGGTTATGTCCAGAATCCTCAAGTTATCACTTACCGGCTCACCCGCCGCATTTCTATCCAGATAGGACTCGGTTCGACAGGTACTCAATCCCTGCAAGGTCTGTAACAATTCATTCATGGTCACTGACGCATCTCGACAGGTCCCCAACACTTCCCGTCCGTGTGGTGAAAGCGGTTCCTGTTCGAGCAATTGAGTACCAACATGTACCACCGTAACCGGCTGTCCGAAATGATGACAAATGGTCCCAAAACTCTGCACCATAACCCGTTGCTGTTCGGCAGCAATCAAGGCTTCCTGCTGATCCCTGATGGTCTTGATACGTTGCCTGGCGTTCTCAACAATCATGGCCAGATATTTCTGAATGGCTTTCAGATCATCGCTGTCACGGGGCAGATCAATTTGGTCGGGTAAGGCTCCTTCAGCCAGTTGCCGCAGGTGATGACGAAGCTTCATGACGGCCAGCGGGTATTGAACCAGGAGCCAGACCCCGAGTAGAAAAAACGGGATCAGTCCCATCACAAGCCCCTTCGACACATTTCCCATCATGGTTATTTCCAGGGAATGGGAGACCACAAGATAACACAACGTCAGTGCCGGAATGATCAAAATCATCACAATCGCCACTTCAAACTGCAGCCTGGCACCACGGGAAGAAAAGGATAAACCCCGGGTGTTCAGGTTCAGACTAAACAAGTCCGCAAGAATCTTCCATACCCGCCCCAACCATACCCGGGCTTGCATCTCAAAACGAGCATACGCCTCGCTATCAACCCCTTGATGGTTCAATACATCACCCGCCGAAACCTTGAGATCGGAATATAAAATTCCATTGGCCGGGATCATAACGACACCCCCCCCCTCGCTCGACTCACCACACATGAAACCACTGCCTATAATTATAGAACGCACGTTTCATGCCAATACTGTAGAACATGTAAATTGCTCATGGTTAACAATATACAAATTCTAGTGATAGTTGTTTGTCGTAAAATATGATCGATTTTAGTACACATTTTGACCGTTTGTTTCATTATCGGACATGTGGTGGCGGGATTTCAACGCCGCAGGGATTTCAAGGGACCGATTTCAAGGGACAGACACCTGTGCTGTCACCACCATTGACAATCGGGGTCGAAAGTGTACGTTAATCCGATGCCGAGTTCTTTCGCGCTCGCGAAGGGAACGGGGGACCCAAGTTACAAGGGGGCGTATCCTGCCATGAAGGCAGGAGGAACACCTGGAAGTTCCAGCCCGTCAGCTAACCTCGTAGGCGGTTTCAGGGCGACCAACAAACGTTCTCGCCCTTGGTGTGACATAGGCAGGGTAACGCGCGGACGATCCAGCCGTGACGGAGTGCTTGACGGCCGGGGATGGACTCCGGCCGGCACGCGTAGCCGTCTTTGTCCGGCGGGTGACCAGCCAGGGAGAGGGTCGTGCATAAAGAGTTCTCGAAGGTTCTGGCCGGATTCAGGCATTTCGTTGGACGGATGCATCCCGCCAAGCTCGTTCTGTTTGGTTATGCGTGGTACATCGTGCTTGGTTGGTTATTTCTCAGCCTGCCGATTGCGCAACAGGGACCTGGAACAAAGGCGATCGATAACCTGTTCATCGCAACCTCGGCGGTATCCACAACCGGGTTGACGCCCATCAGCATCACGGACGATTACACGTGGTTCGGTCAGCTGGTTGTGCTCATCCTCATCCAGGTCGGCGGCGTCGGTTACATGACCTTCGGCTCGTTCATCATCCTCGCCCGGAAGCAGGCGTTGCCCCTGACTCAAAGCAAAATCGGCAAAACCGTCTTCAGCCTGCCCGGATCTTTCGACCTGGGCCACTTCATCCGGTGTGTGATTGCCTTCACGATACTGATCGAGAGCGTGGGCGCCGTTGTTTTGTTCTTCATCTTCCGGGCAGCGGGTCAGCCGGACGCCGTGTGGAGCGCCGTCTTCCACAGTGTCTCGTCGTTCTGCACGGCGGGATTCAGCATCTACAATAACAGCCTGGAGGGGTTCTCCGGGAATTTCTGGCTCACCGTCACGATCGCGACGATGAGCTATCTCGGCGCCATCGGCTTTATCGTCTTTCTCGACTTCTGGAACATGCTCACCGGGCGAACCCAGTCCATTACGCTCACCAGCAAAATCATCCTCTGGACAACCTTCTGGATGAGTTGCACGGGAACGTTCCTGCTGTTCATCGGAGAACCGTCGCTCTGGGCAAAACCCCTGGATGAGCGCATCCTGACCGCCTTCTTCCAGGCCATGTCTGCGATGACTACGGTGGGCTTCAATACGGTGGGGATCGGGGCGCTCTCAAAGTCCTCGGCACTCCTGCTCATCATCCTCATGGTCATCGGGTCATCGCCATCGGGAACCGGTGGCGGGTTGAAGTGCACAACCTTTTCCGCCTTCATCGGTGTGATGCGCAGCGCCATACGGGGCGAACAGGAGGTCCGTTTCTGGAACCGGCCGGTCCCGATGGAGCGCGTCTGGACCGCCGTGGGGAGCGTCGGGTTCTACCTGTCCGCCCTCGTCATCGGCACCTACCTGATGGAAATGACGGAAACGTCACCTTTCGATCAGAATTTTTTCGAAGTGGCTTCCGCGCTTGGCACCGTGGGCTTGAGCATGGGTGTTACGCCGTCCCTCAGCAACATTGGCAAACTGATTATCGTTCTGCTCATGTTCTGCGGCCGGTTGGGCCCCTTGACCTTCGGCATGGCCCTGTTCGGCGGTCCCAACACCGACGACGGGAAACAGGACAACGATCTGGCCGTATAGAAGGCACCAGGGTCACGTCACCCGCTCCATCCGCAGCACCACGGCCGCCCCGGCCGGCACCGGCCAGCAGACCGTTTCCCCGGAACGATGCGTTTCCCGTCGTTCGATCATCGGATATTCCTGGCGGATCCCGGCAGCCGACGTACCTGAGAATCCGATGGATTCAGGGGTCAGGGCAAACGTCACGGATTGATCCTGCGGCGTGGGGTTGAAGAGAAAGATCAGGCCACGGGCGCCGATCAGGTGGGCCGAGCCGTCCACCCTGCCCTTGCCCGGCCAGTCGAATAGATCGTGGCGCACCAGCAGATATCCGGTGTTCTTGCGCCCCCACGCAAGCCACTTGCGGATCTCCGCCTTGTCGGTATCCGGAATCCCCGCCTTGGTGGGCAGATACAACAGCAGATTCGGTGAACAGGAAAGGGCGCTGAGCATGAGGTAGTCGATATGTCCGTGCGGCCAGTCAGGGAGATGATTTGGATCGCCATAGCTCGGAAACAAAAGCGACCAGTCCAGCCAGTGGGGGAAAAAGTGGTGGTGGACCCGGATACGCGAGGCGGTACGGACTTCGTCACCGGCCGCGATATTCGATCCCCCCGTTCCGCTTTCAATGAGCGTGAAACAGGCATCCACGTTGCGCTGCGCCCAAATCCCCAGATCCATGGGCGGGCGGCACATGGCGATATAGAGGCCTGGATGACGGCGGCGGACTTCGGCGATTAATTCATCGAGCCGGCGCTGGCAGGCATAATTTGAATCGCCGGAAAGGTGGTCGTGGTTTTCAGCCAGGCAGGTTACCGGCACGATGGTCTGAACAAAAGCTCCCGTCCCCCAGAAATCCCCGTCCATGCACCAGGCATCATAATATCCCGAACCCAAAGCATCCTCGAGGATGATCTGTTTGAGCCAGTCATAAAATGGACCACAGGCCAGGCAGTTCGCCTGGCGGTCCCGGAAGTTGTCGGCATTCGCACCGCCCAGCGCCGGGCCTTCCACCCCGCGCAACCATTCAGGCCGGTCCATGCGAAATGGCCCGCCATGGGTACGCCAGGGGTGGGTATTGTTCATCGTCGGCCATTGCACCACCTTCAGTTTCAACGCACGGGCTCTTTCCAGGAAGCGCCGGACGGGGTCGCTCAACGCATACCGGTCGCCTTCCCGCAAGCTGGCCATCCGCCGTGAATCGCCGCCCCACGGATGGCAGTCGGTAACACCATCCAACCCGCAATCGGCAAGGAACTCCAAGGCATGCAGATCGCCTTCGAGTTTTTCGTTTGAATCGTAGGCATCCTGTTCCATCTGGCAATGCCAACCGCAGGCGAAGGCCATCAATCCATGCCGCGGAGGCCCGAGTATCGACGAGGCCATTGCCATTATCGCCGCCGATTCCGAAGGCAGCGGCAGAACTTTTGCGCGAACCGGACCGGACGTTACCGCCTCCCCTTTATCGGTTCCCGCCGCGGCCGCACCGTTAACCCCGCGGTCGGCGCCCTTGCCAACAATCGCCGCGGCCGAAATCGGATTCCATTCCACCGCGCGTGCATCGCGCCCATCACGGCGATAAACACCCACGTAGACCTTTTCACATTCCAGCCGCTGACCTGCCTCAACCTTCAGGCTGGGCGCATACCCCAACGCCAGTGCATCGTTTTCAATAGTCGAGTTATCATAAGGCATTTCGACACCCGTGAAGAATCCGCCCGCCGCCGTACGGCCCAAAAACGTCCGCGATGGCTCGCTATCCGGAGGACGCTCTACCCGCCAACCGTGTTTCGCCTCGACATATTCCGTCACCCAGTCGAAATTCGGGTGCCGGTAACAGGCAATCTCCAACCCCCCGGCAGCAAAGACCGGGCGGCTGACCAGGATCTGCTTCACACCGCCGGCAGCGGCGAAGATGACGGCCATACGCTTCTGGAAGAAAGGATCAGCCTGCCGCAGTTCGTAGGCAACCTCGACGGTCAGGTCGGCATCGGCATACCTGACACGGGCGGTATCCACCGTCATATGCCATTCCACCTGCCGCATTTCCGCCTGTGGGCGGCGGAACGCGTTCGTTTCCACCGCAAAGGCATCACCGGTTACCGCATAAGTCTCCCCGGTAAGCTTGTTGGTGATCGTCCGTAATCCGCCTGCCGTACGGTCGAACTCCAGCCGCAAGGCCGTGTTTTCCAATAGCGCCCGGGTGAGATTGTCTTTCATTTTGCCCTCTTCTCCACCGCATTTTCAAGATTCGCCGGTCGCCAACATCCGGTCATCATACCCCGATTTCAAGGGATAGACACCTGATAATCCAGGACAGGCCCTTCGACATAAAGAAAACATCAGGTGCAATTTCCACATAAATCTGCAAATGTTTTGTCTGTCACCGGATTTTGCAGGGAACACACCTCGTGGGAGTAAGCTATGCCTAAGCGACGGTACATGCTCGATGACGACCCGACGATTCCCATCCTGGCATGGATCTGGCCCAGCGCCGACGTTATTCGTCCGGACGTCATGAAGGCCATGGCCGAAGCGGGGTTCAACATCAGCCTCGCCGATTTCACCGGGGATGCGTTCGGCAACGCCCTGGACATTGCGCACGACGCGGGCATGCGCCTGCTCGTGCGGCATCCGGCGTTCGACCTGGGGCGAATGACGCCTGAGAAGGGCCGGGACTATACCCTTACGACGGCGCAGAAAAGCCGGATTCGCGCCATGGTGAAGAAGCTGCACAAGCACCCGGGATTGTACGGCTACTACATTCACGACGAGCCGGCTCATGCCGACTACGACTGGAATGCGGCGGTCATCCACGAAATCGAGGCGATCGACGACTACCACATGTGCTACGTCAACCACAACGCACCCGTGATCCAGGGCGGCTACGGCGCGGGTACGCAGGAGGCGCTCTGGCGCGACTGGATCCGCAAGACGCAGCCGCGCTTTCTGAGCTACGATCACTATCCCATCGAGCAGAAACCGAGGCATCTGATCGAGGCCATGGGCGAAAAGGCGTTCAACGGGTTCCCCGGCGGGATCGTGGTGAAGCCACATTACTTCTCGTCATTGGATTTCGCCCGGTCATTCTGCATGGCGCTGGATCTCCCGTTGTGGGCATTCACCTGCAGCACGCCGCATTGGTCCTATCCGGTCCCGACCGAGGGGCACATCCGTTTCCAGCTCATGTGTGACCTGGCATACGGGGCGCGGGGGTTGCAGTACTTCGCGCCGCTGGCAGACACGGCCATCTTCCGGATCGATGGATCGCCGACGCCGGCACTGGAGATCGCCCGTCGCGTCAACCGCGACATTCATGCGCTGTGGAAGAAGATGAAGGGCTTGCGATCGATCGGCGTCCACCACCAGGGTCCGCTCTGGCCCGGCACAACGCCGCTGTTACCCACACCGACGGAAGCGTGGGGTAACGACCATCTCGGCCTGAAGTTCAAGTGCGAGGGCGATCCGGCCGTGCTGGGGCTCTTCGACGATCCGCAGGGGCAACTGTATGTGCTCGCGGTGAACCGCAACCCGGTGGAGAGCGGGGCGATCACCCTGGACCCGGGCCTTGACGACCAGGTGCCGCACAAGTGGCACCCGTTGTTGCCCGGCGAAGGGAAGCTTTTCAAACTCCGATCCGATGGACCGCCGGAAGCCGTGTAAGTGTAAGGAGCGGTATGAATCTGCAATCAGAATGGTTCCCTTTCTCCGGACATCCGCTGTCGGATTCCTGCTGGTCCTTGTCCGCGGGGCCCGACGGCAGGATCTACGCGGCCGCGTGTTGCGAGTCCCAGCCGGGCGAGACGGTCAAACTGGTCCGTTACAACGAGACCCGGCACGCGTTGGACTACCTGTTCGACCTGGACGTGAAAGCCGGCGATCCCCGGGACTCCGGGCGGGCGACCCAGTGCAAAATCCACTACAGTTTTGCTCCGTCACGCCATGACGGAATCCTCTTCATGGCGACCCACCTTTCGGGTCCCCCGATCGATCTGCCCGCCTACTCGCCCTGGTATTTCTGGCACGACCCGGAACGCTGTTTCAAGGGGGCGGCGCTGCTGGCCTACGACACGAAGCGGGATTCCGTCGTGTGGACCGACACCCTCTACCCGAAGGAAGGGTGCCGCTGTCTGCTGCACGACGAGGATCGGGGCCTGCTCTACTCGCTCAGTTATCCCCGCGATCATCTGTTCGTGTTCGATATCGCCCGGCGCCGGTCGCGCGACCTGGGACGGATCGGCTCCATCAACGCCCAGGCCCTGTTCCTCGACCGCCGGCACCGCGTATGGACCACCAGCGACTACGGGCACCTGGTGCGCTATGACCCGGATCGGGACCGCGTGGAGGTCTCGCCGGATGTCCTGCCGCACAACCCCGTTTTCCAGACCGGATGGCACAGCGTGTTTTACGATGTGGCGCCCTCGCCGGAGGGCGATTGCGTTTACGCGAGCACCTGGATCGCCCAGCCGCACCTCATCCGCATCTGGCCGGACGAAGGCGTTTGGGGCCGCGTGGAGGATCTGGGGCCCGCCACGCAGGAACGGGACCCGCACCGGCCGGTCTGCACGTTCCTGGATCATTGCGGAGGCCTGACCTTCGCCGGGGACGGGAAACTCTATTACGTCGCCTCGCGATGGAACGCGCCGGACCTGCACCAGGAACACGACCCCTTTGACCTGGCCGCGCAGAACCCGCGCGGCATCATCTGGCAGTTGGAGCCGGAAACCTGCGCACGCCGGGAGGTGGGCGAATTGGTGCGGCCCGACTATTACGCGCATTACGTGCCCCGGGGGGCCGTGGATCACAACGGTGATCTGTTCTTTGCCCATGTGGGAAGACCGCCGGTCGGGATCTTCCGCGTCCCGATGCCGGCGGAATGCCGGCGGCCTGACGCGCCGCTGCCGCTTCGAATGTGGGGATGAATATGACCACGCGCAAAAAATACGACTTCACCCGACCCGATACGCGGGAGCTTCGCGACCGCATCACGCACGGCGTGTTCCTGCGTGAGGGGAACCTCGTCGCGTTTCCGCTCTGTTTCCCGGGCGCATCCACGCCGCTGCCGCCGGACGAAAGTCAGGTGACCGCACTGAGCGTGGCGCCCAGTCACATGGTATACGGAGGAACCAGCGGGCGCGCGGCGCATGTCTTTGTCGGCATGTTTCATGGCGTGACGGGCTGTGTGCTGGCGCTGGGCGAGATCCGGGGGGCGACCGCGATTCCGGCGGTCTGCTGCACGCCGCGCGGCTGGGTGGCGGCCTGCAACGGCCCGGCGGGCGGTCGGCTGGTCCGGGGCGCGTATGTGCCCATGCCGTTCGACCTGATCCAGGAATGGGAGTTCACCCAGGTTCGCTTCGAGGACCTTGGGACGGCGGCGGAAGGCGAGCCGGTGGTTCATGCGGTCGCAGAACCCGGCGGAGGCGTTCTTGCCGCAACGTCGCACCACCTGGTGCGCTATCGGTCGGAGCCGCCGACCGGCGTCGAAACGCTGGCGGAGGTCGTCGGCAGCCGTCTCTCTCCCGCCCTGGACGGCAGCGTGTACGGCTTGTGCGACGCCCGGTCGCTCTGGCGGTGGGACGCGGCGTCGGGCCGCCTGGACAAGCGGGCCGTGGCACTTCCCGCTGACGCGGAAGTGGAGGCCGGGCTCCGGTGGGCGGTCGACCCGTTCCGGCGGCGGCTCTACCTGACGGATCAAAAAGGGGACCTGTTCATCCTGGAGCCGGCGCATGGGGTCCGCGGCCCGGTGGCCCGTACGCCGCTCGCCCCCGTGACGAGCCTGGCGGCAACCCTCGACGGGCGCGTATACGGAACGTGCGGCGAAGGCATGGAGCATTTCTTCCGGTACACGCCCGGGACGGATCGGATCGACGACATCGGCATGGCCGTTTCCGTCCTGGAGCGACGCCGTTACGGTTACCAGTACGCCGACGCAGCGATGGGCCGTGACGGCCAGCTCTTCTTCGGCGAAAACGACACACTCGGACACTTGTGGATCTACTTTCCCCGGATCGAACCGTCAAACTCCCTCATCTGAACACTGTCCCAACCCCCACCCGTCCCTCTGCCACCGCTTTGCGTGAATCAATCGGTTGATAAAGGATCGATCACGATAGTTTGTGTGTCCCCGAATTTCCCTATCCCACATGTCGCGGTATGTGTGGACGTAGGAGGCAGTGGCGGCGGGATCGAGGGTGTAGTAGTAGCGGCAGAGACGTTTGAAGAGTTGGACCATGGCGTCGTCGAAGCCGAAATCGAGGATGCCGTCGAGCAGGCGCTCGATGTGCCCGGCGTCATGCGAGCGCGTCTCGATCACGGCGTCAACCTCGGCGGCGTAGCCAGCATATGCCTGCCGCGCCAAATCCTGCATCTGGCCGGCCAGGGCGCTCACGTTTTCGAGCAGTGCGTCGCTCACTTCAGCACCTCCCAGTGGCCGCCTTTAGCCGGGCCGACGCGCTTCAGCAACTCCCGCTCTCTCAACTTCCGCAAATTCACCTCTATCTTGCGCACGGATATACCGACAGTGCCCGCCAGTGTCTTTGCCGATGCATGAGGATTTTCCGCTAGTACAAACAGGATCTGTCGTTGATTGTCGGTCACCTTTTCACCGACCTTTTCACCGACCTTTTCACCGACCTTTTCATTCCGCGCTTGCCCCACAGTCTCTCCCATAGTCCGCCCTTTTGCCGCAGGAGAATGTCTTTCCTCGAAGCCTCTCTGGAACGACGGGCGGTCAAAGGCAGCGATGAAAATGTCCGCCATTTCCCTGAATTTCACATCAGGCTCATGCTTGAGAATAAGCGGCATCCCGCGGCCCCAAGCCTCGACCATCTCGATGCGGCGGAACAGGTCGGCGATCAAGGGATTCCGGCGCTTGGAAACATGCCCCTTGCGTAGATCGGCGATCGTAATGCCGCCGAACAGCCCACCCGGATTACGTATCTCGACCCGATTCTTGTAGATGGCCACTTGCAGGTAGTCCGGGTCACGGTAGTCGCGGTGGCAGAAGGCGTTGATGATGGCTTCGCGCATGGCCTCAGTGGCGATTTCCGGCACGTCCTTGCGGTACAGCCCTTCCAAGCGCATGCCGATATGGATGTTCTTGAGGACATATTTCTGCGCCTCTTCAATCAACTCCAGGATGTCGCCCTTGGTGTCGTGCCGATCGATGATCATGGCGCTGTCGGTGGTGCCGAACACAGCACAGCGCAGTTCCATGGGCTCAGCGGTGAAGAACAATTTCGCGGCGTTGACCAGGCGGCCGCCACTCAGCAGTCCCAGCTTGTCGAGGGCGTTTCCCCGGGTGTCCCATTTCAGTCCCGCACGCTCGACAAACGCCCGCAATTTCGCGTCATCCAATTCATCTATGGTCAAATTACACGGCTGATTGTCCCAGCGCAGACGCTCCTGGTTCTTATCGACAATGATCTTCTCCAACTCGCGGGCGCTGAGCTGGCGGTCTTCGTCCGCCACGCGCATATAGGCGCGGCCCATCGCGTAGTACGGTTTGTCGCCGCCTTCAAAAACGACCTTGATGCAGGAGACGCCGTCAACGGTCTCCACCGTCACCTGCGGATAGATGCGCGGCTCGATATGCGCCGCAATGGACTGCGACACATCACGCAGGGTCTTGTCCGTGGCTTCGAGGCCTACCGCCTTCCCGTCATTGCGGATCCCGAACCACAACTCGCCTTTGCCGTGCTTATTCAGGATGGCTGTGATGGACATCAGGCCCGCCTTCAGCTCGGCCAGACCCTTCTTGAATTCGCGCTGTTCGGTCTCCTTCATGGGGCAGTTTCCCCGGCGTAGCCAAGCCGATTTAAAATGGTTGCCAATTCGGCAGCGGCGTAGTCACGCTCCTGTTGTAGCGCCTTCATCGGGACACGGTACTTGTCCCAAAGGTTCTCAATATGAACGACGTGTATCACGACAACGTGTCAGCCAGTCCGCGCCGACTATTGCATATTGTTGCCTACGGCACAAGAACCGAGACGCCACCATGGGATTCCGGGCACCGTCAATAGCATGGTAGGGACGGCTCGCCGAGCTGTCCGCGGCGCTTTCGGCGAAAGCGCCCTACCTTTTGGATGATGTGATTTATGACGCTGTGTATAGATAACTTTCTGAATTCATCAATCCTCCTACACTGAAGCTTCGAAGGACAAGCCTGCGGTTCCTGATCTGGGACATCAGGTGTCAGGTTTCGGGTGTCAGGTCGGAACAGTTTCTCGCCTGAAACCCGAAACCTGACACCTCATCTCCTGCCTTGTTCCCACTGAACACTTCCCTCAAGGGACAGACACCCGGCCGCCACATCGGAACGGTCCGCAGAAGCGATGCCGGACGGAAAGATAAAGAGCCGCATCCGATTCTTGCGCAATCATGGGGACTTTGCTACACATAGCCCCGTTCCTTCTGCCCGATGGTGTAACGGTAGCACAACAGACTCTGAATCTGTTTGTCTAGGTTCAAATCCTAGTCGGGCAACCACCTCAAATTCCCCTGATTTCATGGGTCGGGTTGAGCCATGATGAAGTCGAAAATACCGATCCGGAAACGCTTTGTTCCCAACGGCATCACCCTGCTGTATGAGGATCGGGATATCCTGGTGATCGACAAAAGCGCCGGGCTGTTGAGCGTCAAGGCCCGGTACGAATCCGAACTCACCGCCCATAACCTGCTCACCCAGTATATCCGCAAGGGCAATTCACGGGCCACCGCCGAGTTGTTCGTGGTGCATCGCCTGGACCGCGAAACCTCCGGCTTGCTCATGTTTGCCAAATCCCTGGCAATCCGCGAAACCCTGGCATCCCAATGGACCCGGGTCGAAAAGAAATACCTGGCCCTGGTTCATGGAACCATGAATCCCAAGAACGGCTTGATCGAATCCTACCTGGCGGACGATGAGGATTACGTGGTGCGAACCGTGCAGGATCCGCAGGAAGGAAAACTGGCTCGAACCCGCTACCAGGTGATCCGGGAATCCAATAACCAAAGCCTGCTGGAGATTGATTTGCTGACCGGCAAGAAGAATCAAATCCGCGTGCATTTGTCGGAAAAAGGACACCCCATTGTCGGCGATGCGAAATATGGCGCGCAGGGCAACGGCAAGGGGCGACTGTGTCTGCACGCGTGGAAACTGAAATTCCAGCATCCGTTCACCCATGAAGCCTTGAATTTTGAAGCGGTTATTCCGCCCTGTTTCAATGTGTAACCCCGGTCCATTGTCGATGCATTCACCCGAAAGATCCTGCATGCTCCCCCTGCTCTCCCATTTCCAGGCGCGGGAAATCATCACGGCCAGAACGTCCGGCCAGGCGAACACCCTGACCTCCACGGATCTGGGGATGACCCGCACCACGGTGCTGCTAACCATGACCGGCGTGGTGTTGCCGGACCAGTCCTCCGTTCCCTGGGAGGACATCGAAGCGATTGCGTCGGACGCGAACGACTGCTGGATTATCGAGGATCACCGGGCCCGCGTGCTGCGGCGCTATAGCGAAGCCACCGGCCACACCTACCGCCTCATGCCGACCCGCAACGCACCCGCCTTGATCATCTCGGGCTTCAACATGCACCGCATCCTGAACACCACGCCGCGTGAAGCAGCCAACGCCATGGTACGCGCACTCGGCCGGGTACACGGGGACATCCTCGATACCACCACGGGTCTCGGATATACCGCCATCGCCCTTTCAGCCGCTTCCCGCGTGGTTACGATCGAGAAGGATCCGGTGTCGACGGAGATGGCCCGGTTCAACCCCTGGTCGCAAGCGCTGTTCAACAACCCCCGCATCACCTGCGTTTCGGGAGACAGTGTGAGCGAGATTCAAGGGTTTCCCGACGCTTCCTTTGCAGCGATCATGCACGATCCACCAAGCATCCAACTGGCGGGTGAACTGTATGCCGGCACCTTCTATGAGCAGGCGTTCCGGGTCCTGAACCCCAAGGGGAAGCTATTCCACTATATCGGCGATCCCGCAAGTGCCCTCGGCTCACGCACCACCCAGGGCGTGACACGGAGACTTCATCGGGCGGGATTTGCCCGCGTGGAACAGAAAAAGGAAGCCTTCGGCGTGGTGGCGTTCAAGGCGTAACGACATCCCCCACCGGCAGACGGCTCACCATCAGAACATGTGACCCGGAGACCCGACAAACACGTGTAAATCCGTTCCCCCGGCAAACAACATGGCCGGCACCAGTCCATACCGGGCAAACAGGAAACACCCGACCGCCACACCCGCCACGGCGGGAACCATGAACAGCCAGGTTCCTTCCATGATTCCGGCTTCGGCCATCTGCAGATACACGACATAGGCACGCAACGCGATGCAAAGACCCGCCGCCACAACCGGACGGCCCGTCACCCGTGTGAACAGCGACATCGGCGCCGCCTGCAGAAACATCATCTGGAAACCCGCCGACCATAACACCAGCGCAAGACGCCCCGGCCCGCTTGACGGGTACGACAATTCCACGAAGGCCGGGTTCCCCGCACCTTGCAGGAGCCTGTGCGCCAGCGGATCAAGCCAAAATATCCGGACGGGAAGCATCACCAGCGAAACGACAACGGCAATCGCGGCACCCGTCACCAGGGTTTTACGATCCGTTACAATGCCCGGCATGCCGGCACTGCGTCCCCAGGCCCATACCGCGCCGGAAATCAGGATCATGACCAGGAACGTCAGGACAACATACTCGATGAACGGCAGATCCCCCTGCAACAGGCGTCCCACCGACATCAGGGTCAGGACGGC
>Ga0156641_1088_pt2 | contig 15358 bp, 9 predicted proteins | sample RifOxyC3_FD_110715 | JGI IMG/M metagenome (GOLD analysis project Ga0156641, IMG submission 110715) | Lentisphaerae bacterium RIFOXYC12_FULL_60_16 | reverse complement strand
CGGCTTTGACTGACAGGCTGATCGTGGAACCTTCACCCCAGGTTCCCCCCACGATCCGCCGGGCAATGGGCGTTTCCACCGATTGCTGGATAAAACGCTTGAGCGGACGGGCACCGTAAACCGGATCATATCCCTTGCGGGCAATCCAGTCGACCGAGTGTTCATCAACCTTCAGCTTCAGCCCCTGCCCTTCAAGCCGGCGCGCCAGGTCCCCGATCAGGAGCGATACGATGGAACGGATCTCATCGAGTTTCAACGGCTTGAACAGCACCACCTCATCCACCCGGTTGAGAAATTCCGGCCGGAACGCCCGCTTGAGTTCCTGCATGACCGATTCACGCACCGTCTCGCGGATTTCCCCGTTCGCATCGATGCCTTCCAACAGGTGCGGCGACCCGATGTTGCTGGTCATGATCACAATGGTGTTCTTGAAATTGACCGTCCGCCCCTGCGAATCGGTCAACCGGCCATCCTCCAAAATCTGCAACAGGATATTGAACACATCCGGATGCGCCTTCTCGATCTCGTCGAGCAGCAGCACGCTGTACGGTTTGCGCCGGATGGCTTCGGTCAATTGACCGCCTTCCTCATATCCAACATAGCCGGGAGGCGCACCCACCAACCGGGAGACCGTATGCTTCTCCATGTATTCGGTCATGTCGATCCGCACCATGTTCGATTCGGAATCGAACATCGCGGACGCCAGGCGCCGGGCCAGTTCCGTCTTGCCCACACCCGTGGGGCCCAAAAACAGGAACGACCCGATCGGGCGCTGGGGATCCTGGATTCCGGCCCGGGCACGCAGCACGGCATCAGCCACCGCCTGGACCGCCTCATCCTGCCCGATGACGCGCTCATGCAGGGTGGCATCCAGCTTCAACAGCTTCGCCCGTTCCCCTTCCAGCAGACGGGTCAGTGGAATACCCGTCCAGCGGGCCACCACCTCGGCGATCTCCTCCTCCGACACCTCCTCGCGCAACATGGCCGGCAAACCGTCGGTTCCCCCCATCGCCTGCTCCATCTCGGCGAGTTGGCGCGTGAGTTCGGGAATCTTTCCATGCCGCAGGCGGGCCAGCTGTTCCAGGTCGTGCTTTCGTTCGGCTTCTTCACTGGCCCGTTCCGCCTGCTCGATCTCGCCCCGCACCTGGCGCAGGCGCTGGATGGCTTCTTTTTCCGTCTTCCAGCGCGCCATCATCGCATCCCGTTCCGCCCGATGATCCGCCAATTCCCGGACCAGGGTCGCCAGACGCTCCTTGCTGGGCTTGTCCTTCTCCTTCTTGAGCGCCGTTTCCTCGATTTCCAGGCGCATGATCAACCGGGTGATCTGGTCCAGCTCCGCCGGCATGGAATCGATTTCGGTCCGGATCGAGGCACAAGCCTCGTCCATCAGGTCGATCGCCTTGTCCGGCAAAAACCGGTCGCTGATATACCGGTCCGACAAGATGGCCGCGCTCACCAGGGCGGCATCCTGGATACGGACGCCGTGATGGATTTCGAAGCGGGATTTCAATCCGCGCAAAATCGAGATGGTGTCTTCCACGGATGGGGCATCCACCTGGACCGGCTGGAACCGGCGTTCAAATGCCGCATCCTTCTCAACATGCTTGCGGTACTCGTCCAGGGTGGTTGCACCGATGCAATGCAGCTCCCCGCGCGCCAGCATGGGCTTGAGCATGTTGCCGGCATCGGTTGATCCTTCCGTGCGCCCGGCGCCGACAATCGTGTGCAGTTCGTCGATGAAGAGGATCACGCGCCCTTCCGACGCCTTGATCTCGGTCAGCACCGCCTTGAGCCGTTCCTCGAACTCGCCGCGGAATTTGCTGCCCGCCATCAACGAAGTCAGGTCGAGGGCAAAAATCGACCGGTCACGCAGTCCCTCGGGAACGTCCCCCTTCAGTATCCGATGTGCAAGACCCTCCACAATGGCCGTCTTGCCGACACCCGGCTCGCCGATCAATACCGGGTTGTTCTTGGTCTTCCGTGACAGGATGCGGATCACACTGCGGATTTCCGTATCCCGCCCGATAACCGGATCGAGTTTCCCGCTTTTGGCCAACTCCACCAGGTCCTGACCGTATTTCTTGAGGACATCATACGAGCCTTCAGGATTGTCCGAGGTCACCCGGTGATGCCCGCGAACCACCTTGAGCGCCTCCATCAACCGGTTCCGGTCAACGCCAAACCCGGCCAGCATGCGGTCCGCCTCAACCAGGGCCAGCAACAAATGCTCCACCGAAACGTATTCATCCCGCAACCGCTTGGCTTCATCTTCAGCCTGCACCAGCACCTTGCCCAATCGCTGACTTACATAAATCTTGTCGGCCTCCGCACCACCGCCGCTCACCCGCGGTTTCTTTTCCAACGCCTCTTCAACCCGCGCACGGATCGGAGCAACCGGGACTCCCATCCGCTCAAGCAACTGGGGGACCAGTCCCCCCTCCTGAGTCAACAGGGCAAGCAACAAATGCTCATAATCCAATTCCTGATGCGAATAGCGAAGCGCCGTTGATTGCGAAACCTTCAACGCCTCCTGCGCCTTTTGAGTCATTTTGTTAATGTCAATCATACAAGCCTCCACTCAAATAATTAGCATTTGTAATGCCAATATAATACACACCTTACCAGATACATATTCTATTGAAATACAATATATTAGAACAATATGTTCAAAACATATTGTGAGTCATTGTGTCACTTCCGCGAGTGGTTTTACAGTCAATATGACTCACGATAAGATCTGAGGAGTAAAATGAAGCCCTGACCGCGATGTTATCGCTTATCCAGCCGGGCGGCGATTCGCTTTGCCTCGTTGCGGACAAACCAGTCCGGATGCTCCGCACATCGCCTGGCACGACGGGCGGCTTCCTTCGGATCGAGCCGGGACAAGGCGTCCAGCTGATCAACCAGCGCGTGGCTGTCGGTTTCCTTATCCAAGGCTGCCTGCAAAGCTTTCAGCGCCGGCTTGAATTCAAGCCGTCCCAACGATTCGGCCGCACTGCGCCGGACCGCCCAATGTTCATGCGTCAACAAGGGAATCAAACGATCACCCAGGTTCCAATCCGCAAAGAAACCGGCGAACCAGGCGCCCGCGCTCATTGCCTGCCAATCGTCGGACCCCAGATCCCGTTCCGCATTTCGCTGCATGATGTTCAGGCGATCATCCGCAGGGGCCGGCGTGCGCCGTACCACGATCATGGCACCCGATCCCGGCAGGTTGAATCCGGACATCTCGACGCAACCATTGGTATACGCGTACGGAAGATCCACCAGGCGGCGATCCCACCCGCACCATTGAACACTGTGCGGACGATCCGGTTCCTTCAAGGAAACGACCAGGTTCGTTTGCGCCTCGGCATGCATGTTATACAGGATCACGACGGTGCCCGCCTCGGTGGACAGGGCAGACGCCATGACCAACGGACCTGAAACGACCAGGTCCTGTCCAACCCCGGCCTCCTTCAACGGCACATACAGCACCTCGCGCTGACCGCTGTCCGGCCACCACTTGAATGCACCGCGGGCGCCGGCACGGCGCGAATAGGCCAGGCCGGCCCGATGCCCCAGATAGACCACCCGTCCCTTGCCTGCCGGTTTCATGCCCATGGCGGGATGCTGATCGCTATACGTGGCTCGGATCGCGGCGCCCGGCCATTCAAACACGCCCGGACGGATCGTCTCCTTTGAACGCCCCTGCGGGGGAACTTCATGTTCCTTGATGGCCGTTTCACCTTCAACCGGGAGTAGTTGAACGGATACCCCCAACGGTTTCGAGTGGTCCCGCTTTAATCCGGTGAGTTGCTGCAGCAGATCATAGGGCTCCTTGTATTCATCGCACACCAGCGCATCGGCGCAGGCCCACAACAATCCGCCGCCTTTCACCCATTCGCCGATACGGTCCTGCACGGTCCGGGAGACGTACTGCTCCAGCACCAGCAACGCATCATAATGGGCCAAAGCACCCTCCAGCACCTGCTCCTCCGTGACCAGTTCCGGTTGGTAATAGCTATGCGCCAATGCCAGGAAGGTTGCCCGCTTGTCCGCAAAGCTCCCCTGCGGCCACCAGATCTCCTGGGGCGCACTGTAGAGCAATGCCACCCGGCTGGGCCGCATCAGGCCCGGCCCCAGGATGTCGTCCATCTGGGCGGCCTGGTTGTTCAGGTGCATGACCGCCCAGCCAAGTCCACTGTGCGACCAATATCCCTCGGTCACCTCGTAATCCGGTCCATAGTTATAGTAACTGATGAACTTGCACTGGTTCCCCAATTGCGTGTAACCACGGAACAGGCTGGGATTGACGCAGTGCATCATGGGAAAGGAGCGGGGCGGTTTGCCGAAGTCGGCGCCATAACGGCGCGCCCCGGCGTTGAATGGCGCCACGGAAAAGGCCACCGCCTGGTGACTGTCCCAGTTCCAGCTGCCGCTGGTCATCCAGTCGCTGATCCCCGGCATCAGGCCGGGGTATTGGGCCAGTTGAAACATGTCGAGCGACATCTTGCTGGGAAAGTAAAGCGCATGACCGCTCAGGGCGACGTAGGATTGTACGTCGGGGTTGGGCCCTTGTTTCCGCACCGCCTCGGCGGCAAGGGCAAATCGTTTCGGCGTAATGTAGGACTGGTACCGGCGACTCCAGTAGTACCGCTTGTTTTCCTCCGGCGTTTTCGGATCCTTCATCAGCATCTCGACTTCGTCCAACGTCGACTTCCCGAATACGGAGGTTTTGACACCCTGCGCCGCCAGCCAGCGCCGGAAACCGGCAGTCGCATCCGCTGGCTTCAATGCGGTCTCGCCGGGCTCATCGGCCAGCTGGAAGATCCGTATGCCGGGCGTTGCACCCTGTCCCTTGCCGTCACCAAAGAATTTCTCGTAATACGCGTTGAACTGGCCGCGCGCCTGGTCCTCATCGTAGGGCATGAATCCCGGGGGACCATACTGGCCCGCCTGGCTGTGCCACCCGTAAAGCGTCTCATACTTGGCAGCGTCTTCACTGGTCACCACGCTGTTGAATCCCATCAAACGGAAGGATTTCACCATGTATTCTGCCGCCCCACCGGTGGTGTATCCCCAGGCATTGCCAAAGAACAACGGTGGACGCGCCAGCGGATAGAGCTGTCCGCCGGTCTGTTCCAGCGTGCGGAAATAATACCGCCGTTCCTGTTCCCGGAACGTCCGCAAATCCGCAAAATCAGGCGTCACGATGATTTTCGCACCATCCGGTTCATTCCAGTCGAAATCCCGCATGAAAACGGAATCGTCCTGCACGAGGCTGAACCGGGTGATCCCTTTCGCCCCTTTTGGAATCGAGAGGATCAGGGATCCATTGGCGTTGCCCGGCTGGCCGCGCAGGTCAACCCATGGGGTCCAACCGGTTTCCTTCACGGGTTCCGGGGTCAGTTTGAGTCCCGACAACGTCCAGGGAGAATGGTGAACCTTCATCACGCCGGTGACATTCACGGTCGCCGCCGGGTCCGGCAGTTGATCCACCCGGAAACGGATGAAACTGCCGACCGGCTCCATCAGACCGGGGGTATCCGACCAGAGTTCGATGGCGGACACAAGCGCGCTTGGACCCGTGGTGTGAAAGAAGGACAACGACACCACGGCGTCACGATAGATCGATGGCGGCAGGGTCAGGGTTCGCGTCACCTGTTGCTGCATGGGTAATTCCCTGGCAACATCGAGATTTTCCCCATCCGCTTCCACACCCACGGCGCGGTCATACGCCATGTTGAAATAATGGATCCGAGCGATATAGCGGGCTGCCGGTCTGAGCCCAACATAACGAAACACCACCCGTGCACCCTGCTGAATGCCGTGGGCACAGGTCAACAGTCGCGTATCGGTGATTTTGAGCGCTTCGCGTTCCGCTTCGGGAATGGCCCAGTTCCCACCAACCGCAAGATGGGGTTGCTGGCCTGGATTCCCACAATCATCATCCGCCACGAGCGTAAACCCGCGGGCCGGCGGTTCACGTTCCGGGCCAGCCGACATCCGGACCGGAAGACTCAACACGAACAGCACAACCACCATACAAACCGGCTTTATCATACCGCCTCCAATGGGTCCCGTATTTATGAATCCGGGGCATCCCTTCGTTATTCAGCCACCACCCGGATATCCGGGGACGGCATTAGATTGTGTTTCCAGTCATCGGACACCGGCTGACTGTTCGGGTAATACATCAGGAGCACCCGGTTACCTGACCGCGCAAAAGGCTGAATCGGCGCCGCATCCCCTCCCGTCACCCGGATATCGAACGGTTCCAGGATTTCCTCCTGGCTCCATCCTACCCAGACATATTCCGGCAGGAAACGCACAAACCGGTACCGGCCGGACACATCAAGATCCTGCCTCAAATCGCCGACGCTCTCGGATGCCGTCGAGCGGATCAGGTCGTACGCATAGACGGGTCCGGCCAACATGACCGCAAGACCGAGCAGGACCCCTTCACCGGATCCTGCTTCCGCACTGAGATAGGTGATACCGGCTCCGGCGCCAAGTATCAGTGTGCCGGCCGACACCCCCACGACGGTTCCGGCGCCGATCATGCCGGCAAACCGGGCCGACGACAACAGCACGGTATGGCCGTAGCGGGAATCTTCAACCAATTCCCGGATCGCATTATTCCGCTGCCAGTGACGTACATACCAGTAAGACGAATCCGGCGACCGGAACACCGGCACGTTGCGGCCGCTTCGATCCGTCAATTCCACCGCACGACGCACGCCTTGCGGCTTGAATTCGATATGCCGCAACCCACGGAGCAGATTGTAGTCCTGTTTCGGGTTCCAGCAGGGCGCGGGGCCGATCCCTCCAAGCACCAACACCAGATGCCGGGGCTGCTGAGCGGCATCCCCCAGGGTTTGAGCCCACAGGAGCGACTCATCCAGCCGGGCGGCCCGCCTCAGGTCAACCGCCGCATCCTCCCATTCCCCGGCCATGGCCCAAAGACTCGCGGCCAGGATCCGGAGCATGGGATCATCAAAATGTCCTTCCTCACTCCAGGGTGAATCCAGCAACCAGCCAACCCGCCGGGCCTCAACCCGGGCACTCGCCATATCGCCGCGCATGGCGTAACCCCAACCGAGCAGGATATGCATCCAGATGATCTCATGTTCCGATGGATAGTATCCTTCCGGCGTATCCGCATAAAAAAACGCCTTCAGGTCCTCGGACACCTCATACCGGGCACGGCGGTCGATCGACACGGCATGTTCACGCAGCACATCAATCTCCGGATTCCCCTGCAGAATGTTCAGATACACCTTTTCCATGTCCGTGATGAACCGGCCGTTTTCCCCCGTGGGGAACTGTGCCAGGGCTTGCTGGGGTGAATTCGAGCTTAGCGCACTGACACTCGCCCGGTAGTGGGCGGCGGTAAGATAGGTGGATTGGCAGCCGGTGGACAGGCAAATGGCCCACGCAAGCACGATGAGGAATGGCAACTTCCGTTGTAGCGAATGGTGTAGGGTCATGGTTCCAAGTCTCCCGCCGTTTATCCCTTGCTCCAAGGTCATCCCGTATAACACCCGGACCGGACATAGTCGATCCGGAACGTTGCCGGCAATTCCGCCGGATCGCAAACCACGGCTTTCATGCCGGCGGCATGAACGGCAATCATGGCCGATCAAATCCTCCATGGCCGACGGCTCACCGGCACGCCTGCCCGCCAGAGACTTGGTAACGCAGAGACCGCCACATTTTCCGCCGTAGGCGGATCTGCCTACAGCAAAACTTCCACGACTGAACCTTCGACTTCCTTGTGCTGTATCCCACATTGGATGCGAAGAGAGGTTGATGTTTGGTCACAGGGGGAGTATGGTTGCCTTGAGGTGAGAACATGCTGAAGTCAATCGAGGCCACAGTTGAGATAAACGGAGATGTGCATCTTCGGGAACCCCTCCATGTGACGTTCCCGTGCCGCGCCATCGTAACCATCCTTGACGAGCCGGACATTCCCGAAACGGCCATCCTGAGTGAAGCAAGCTTGGCGAGGGACTGGGAGAGACCGGAGGAGGACGCGGCATGGTCGCACCTTCAGTAGGCGCTGTTGTTCTGGTCAGATTTCCGTTCTCCGATTTGTCCGCCAGCAAGCTGCGTCCGGCTGTCGTCAATGCCGTGGTTGCCATGCTTCGCCCAGCCCCCACCCCGGGGACACAAAAACTATCCTGAACCCCTCCGGAAACCGGGAGGTTCAATCGGTTGATTCATAAGGAATCACACAACATGAATTTCAAGGGTGTCATTTTCGATCTTGATGGAACCGTGTACCGCGGCAAGGAGGCCATTCCCGGCGCCGCCGACTTTATCCACCACCTGCGGGACCGCGCCATCCCCATCCGGTTTGTCACCAACCGCGCCAACCGGCCCGCCGGCGATGTCTGCCAACAACTGACCGGCATGGGGCTGGATTGCACCCCGGCCGATGTCCTGACCTCGGCCGATGCCACCGCCGCCTACCTCAAACCGGGCCGCGTTTATGCCATTGGCGAATCCGGCCTGATCGAGGCGCTTGACCGGCATGGGTTCATCCGGGATGACCAGTCCCCGGACTACGTGATCGTGAGTTTCGACCGTGAATTCAATTTCAAGAAACTCTCAACCGCCGTCCGCCTGATCAGCAACGGCGCCCAATTCGTGGCCACCAACCCCGACCGTGCGCTCCGCCTCGAACACGGCATCAGCCCCGGCACCGGATCCCTCGTGGCCGCCGTGCAGGCCGCCACCGGTGTGGCACCCCTGATTATCGGCAAGCCGGAACGGCGGATCTTCGACATGGTGCTCAAGGATATGAACCTCGCCGGGTCCGACGTGATCGCCATCGGCGACAACCTCGACACCGACATTCCCGCCGGACAGGTCGTGGGCATGCGTACCGTATTGATTCTAACCGGCATTTCCACACGGGCCGACCTTGCCAGGGCACCCGTCCCCCCCACCTGGGTGGTTGAGACATACGCCGAACTGGAAGGAATCCTGCTCGTATGAGCCCCTTCACCGTTGGCGAATCCCTGACACTGGAAATCACCTCCGTCGTCTTCCCGGGGATTGGTCTTGCCCGTCACCAGGGAGCCGTGGTGTTTGTTCCGGGCGTCATGGCGGGTGAAACCGTTACCGCGGTTGTCCGTAAAGCCGCCGCACGCCATGCCCATGCAACACCCGCCACACTCACACAGGCCCACCCGTCCAGGATCATTCCAACCTGTCCCCTGGCCCTGCATCCGGACCCGGATGGTTCCTTTCCGTCCCGGCCGGTCTGTCCGGGATGCGCCTATGCCCATATGCCCTATGCGGAAGAATTGGCCATCAAAAGCTCCCAGTTCGCCAACCTTTTTGACCATACGCTCCACATTGACCGCAACGGGGAAATCCCGGCATTCCCTGCCCCATCCCCGCTCGGATACCGCAACAAGATCACACTCCATGCCCGACGTACCGGTCAGGCCCTTACCCTGGGCTACATCGGAACCGACAATAGCACGGTCCTCGATGTTCCGGCTTGTCCGTTGGCCGCTGAGGCTATCAATCGCACCCTGTCCGAATTGCGTACAACGCCCGGAGCCCTGGACCATTTGAATGATCAGGCAGAACTGGTTCTACGACACACATCCTTCAATGGGGTCCTGCACTGGATCAAGCGTCAGACCCTACCCGTGCCAACCCTGACCGAAACAACCCCCCTGGGGCCAATACAGGTCCCCACCGATGCCTTCTTCCAGGTTAACCCACCGGTGGCCGGTGAATTGGTCGATCAAGTTCGTCGCATGGTCCATGAACAAGCGCCGGAGCGTCTCATTGACGCCTACGGCGGCATCGGGCTCTTCGGGCTCGCCTGCGCCCGTGACGGCATCCCTTCCGTCCACATCCTCGAATCCAACGAACCCTCGGTCATCGCCGCACGCCTCAATGCCAGGACCCTTAAACTGGCGGGCGTTCACGCTCATATTGGAACCGTTGAACGCACCCTGGCCGGTCTCCTGAAAGGCGTTGCCGAACATACGACGGTCATTATCGATCCACCCCGGACCGGACTTTCCGCGCAGGTCCGGGCGAGCCTGGTCCGCCTGCATCCCCGCCATCTGCTATACGTATCCTGCGCTCCGGACACCCTGGCCCGTGACCTTCGTGACCTGTTCACCGGCGGATACCGTTTCCGCAGCACCCGATGGTTCGACATGTTCCCCCGAACCCCCCATTTCGAAACCGTCACGGAACTGGAATGGACCCCATCCGGCGCAGCTCCGCAAACGTGAAATTCCGCCGGACAAAGCAGACGGCTCGCGTGGACTCTGGAGTTTCAGAGAAGACAACCTACCGCTTTGGTTAAAGAAAACACCAGGTGCAATTTCTACAATTTTCTGCGAATATATTGCCTATCCCTGATTTTTTGGCTGTTATATTCAGGATTATCCGGCATGAAGTCGTACCGATTACGAAATCGATGGGTGGTGGGGCTCCTGTTACTTCCAGTTCTGGTGTCGGGAAGTATTGTCCAATCCAACTCGATCAGTGTGGTATCCCAATCGGCGTTTCCCTGCAGCTCCGTCGATCTGATCAACCTGGGACAATCGACCGCAACGAACCGGGTACCGGTCCCGGCAGACCCCCAGCAGTATGGAGTTTCGGAAGCATTAAATAACGGGCAGATCGGTGCCCCAAGTTCGTTGTCCACAAACGGGGTGGGAGCGGAGGCCTCCTGGCAAGTCACCTTTTACCTGGATACGGCAACGAATCCCGACGGATATACCATCACGAATGTCTCAACATTTGCCGCCTGGGCCGGTGGCCGGATATCGCAGTCATACGAACTCAAGCTGGCTTTTCAGGGGGATCCGAGTCCCGGGACCTTTTATTCATACGGGAGCTTCAGCGTCTCGGGGGGGGCTCCCGCAAACGGATCGACCCGGATAGAACTGACCGATCCCATCGGACGGATTGCCGACAATGTGAGCGCCATCCGCCTTATCTTTGCCGCCAACGGGACCATTTATCGCGAAATTGATGCGGTGGGGTTTGCCAGCACGAATACCGCCACGGGTCCGCCGGCCATGACGGTGTATGTCGCCACGAACGGGACCCATACGACACCGTTTGATACCTGGGCCAAGGCAGCCACCAACATTCAGTCCGCGGTGGGACTCTTTATCAATGCCCTTGTCCTCGTAAGCAACGGAACGCATGGGGTCACCAGTCAAATCACACTCAACGACGGTACGACCGTCCGGAGCATGAACGGGTCATCGAATACCGTCATTCGACGGACATCCGGAAGTACGCGGATCTTCAATATAACGGCCGATGCCACGATCGATGGTTTCACGATTCGTGACGGGAACATCGGGTCCGGTGGCGGCGGAGTGAATATGACGGCCGGTACAATCAAGAACTGCATTTTCACCGGCAACTCGGGGGTTTATGGCGCCATCCATATGACCGGCGGGGTGGTCTCCAATTGTATCTTTCACGGCAACACCGCCACGGCCGATGGCGGTGGCATTCATATGGCAAACCCCGGTGGTTTGGTGACGCATTGCATGATGACCAACAACACCGTTGGCCGTTGGGGGGGAGGTTTTGAATTCGAACAAACAACTTCCAACGGGATCATCCGCAACTGCCTCATTGCACGGAATTACGCATCGGATTCCGGTGGGGGGCTATCCGCCTATCTCACCACCGCTGACAAGCGCGGCCGGATTGAGAATTGCACGATTGTCTCCAATACAACGCCGGGGACGGGTGGAGGGATATGGCAGAACGGTAGTGGTTTGCTCCTGATGACCAACAGTATTGTCTATTTCAACCACGCCGCACTGAACTACGACATCGGTGGTACGATCACGGCCGGATATTCGTGTTCGCCGACATGGAGCCCATCCAATCTCGGCAGACATAACATTACGGATTCACCGAAGTTCATTGATCTGACCAATGGTAACTATCGGCTGCAGATGGCTTCCGATTGTATCGATTCGGGAACGAATCTCACGACCGTGCAGGATGACCTGGAGGGCGCCATACGACCCCATGATGGTGATTTCAACGGTGATGCAATCACGGATATGGGCGCTTACGAGATGTCGGATCTTGCATCGTTTTTCTGCAATTTCACATCACCGGACCGTCTCGGCACCAATACCCTGCAGACAGTCTTCACCTCATATGTCGCTGGTCCCGATACCAACATCACCTGGTATGGTTGGGATTTTGATAACGATGGCAACTATAACCTTTCCGGACCCGGATTGAAGACGGTGACCAATGTCTATGCGCAACCCGGCCTTTATTCGGTCAATCTGGCGGTGAGCAACCTGTCGACAGAAGTTACGAATTTACTGAAATCAGCTTATATTCGTGTCTTTTCGGGTGGCGGAGTGGCGTATGCAAGTACCAACGGGTCAGGAGAATGGCCCTACCATACCTGGGCAAAGGCCTCAACCGATATTCAAACAGCCATCGATGTCGCCCGAAACCTGCAGGTTCTGGTCAGTAATGGAACGTATAATGTCGCAGCCGGGATTATTCCCAATGTGGGAACCATCCTGCGCAGCGTAAACGGTTCCGGTTCGACAATCCTGCGACGCGTTGCGCCGGCAACCTGGATTATCAATATCAACCAGTATGCGGGGGAATTGGTCTCGGGTGTGGTGGTTGATGGCTTCACAATCCGTGAGGGAACCCAATCGGGTGTCCAGATGACCACCGGTACGGTTCAGAATTGCCGGTTCACGGCCAATTCCGGGACCTACGGAGCGATCCATATGACCGGCGGAATCGTATCGAACTGCGTGTTCGGGGGAAACGCCGCCGCGTATGATGGCGGAGGCATCCATATGGCCAGTCCCGGGGGACTGGTGACGCATTGCGTGATCACCAACAACACGGCAGGTCGTTGGGGAGGTGGCTTTGAGTTTGAAACCACGACCACCGGGGCAACGCTTTGGAACTGCCTGATCGCACGCAATCAATCCGTCAACCAAGGGGGTGGAATTTCGGCATTTAGCGCAAATGCAAAGATCGAAAACTGTACCGTGGTGTCGAATACCGCAGGCAATGGTGATGGTGTATATCCCCCGATGGGGGGCGGCGGGGTCTGGAAATCCGGCACCGGAACCGCGAACATGACCAACAGCATTGTCTACTTCAACAGTGCGCCGGTGGGCGCCGATATCAGCGGGACACTCAACGCCGGCTATTCATGTTCGTTGGATCTCACGGCCGGAATCAACGGGAACATCACAGCGGATCCGGGATTCGATAATTCCCGGTATCCCTATTATTTATCGTTCGGTTCGCCATGCGTCGATACGGGGCTGAACCAGTCATGGATGGTCGATACGTTTGACCTTGCGGGTAATCCACGCGTGATCCGGGGTGCCGTGGATATGGGTGCTTATGAATTGCCATCCTTGCCCGGTTCCGTCTTTCTGATCCAGTAAATATCGCGGGAACACCAGGGACGCACAAAATATATTCGCCCGCCCGTATCGGGCGTCAGGACACGCGCACAAAGAGGCGCACAACCAACAACCCTGCCCCCGGAGCTTGTGACCATCGCTGACAACTGGGGCCGTTTGGCCAAGCGTATCCGTGGGCGTTGCTGTCGATCGTCCCGACGGCGAGAGAATAGCGGTCCCGGCCCATGGATCGCATTATCAGCCGCAAACTGAAGGCGCCTCCTTCTGCGAAGTTCTTAGGCGGTCAGTGTCGTTATGGGAATGACAAACACCCCGTCGGGGCGACGGTGGGCAAAGCCGTTGCCTGTCACAACCACAAGCGCGCGCGCCGCGGGTGTTTTGGCGGTGTCGATGTTGGCCGCGAACCTCAACAGGGCTCCCGCCGCCGTGTCCGCCGCGCCCGTGCCAAGTTTAATTTCAACGGCGATGTAGGCGCCGTCTTCGTTCTCGACAATGGCGTCAACTTCGGTGCCGGCGGAATCACGGTAATGCCAAACCCTGCCGGGCCGTTTAGGGACAGACACCCTGTCCCCGTCATTCCGGGTTAATCATATATGGAGTCTAAAGCAGTTCTAAAGCAGTTGACCTAAATGCTATTATCATATATGATAATAGCGTGAATAAAGAACTAACTATATCTGAACAACTTAGAAGTAGAAGAATATTTCTTGGGTTGTCTCTATCGGAAGTCGCAAATCGGGCAGGCACATCACCGGCATCCCTTTCCCGTTATGAAAATGGATGGACACGATTCGAGACATATACCCTGCGGAAACTGGCGGTTGCGCTGGGTTGCAAACTCCACGTTGAATTACAACCCATAAGCCGGATAACGGACGGAAGGGCATCCTGCAGTGATCTGATAACCCGTTTGCAGCGGCTTTTTTGGGACCATACCTTGACCCGAAAAGTCATCAACCAATACCCGGTCTGGTTACTGGAACGTGTACTTGATTACGGTAACCTCGAAGATGTTTACGCCGTGCAGAAATACATGGGCAGCAAAAATTTCCTGCATAAAGCCGCCAAGGCTGAACGTGTCTCCCCTAAAACGCGGAATTTCTGGAAACAGGTCCTGGAGAAGGAAGGTATCCCATGCATGAAAAAGTCCTCCCGCAACACAGCCTGGAACTCTTGAATCAACTGGCCGCCAATGACTCGCACGCGTTGAATGCGTGGATACTGGCCGAAGGAACCGGCCTGGCGTTTCGCCTGGGTCACCGCATATCGGAAGATCTGGATTTTTTCCGTACCGACACCCTGGATGTCCGGGTACTCCATGACGTTTTAGCCGCCTACGGGCACTATGAAACGCTGCAGGAACAGGAACACACCTTGACCGTCATTATCCGCGACACGAAACTATCCTTCTTCCGTGTCCGTGACCCCTTTCTCTACAGCCCCACACCGTTCCGGTTCTTCTCCATTGCGGATATGCGGGATATTGCACTGATGAAACTGGTTGCCATTTCCGGGCGGGGTAGCCGGAAAGATTTCATCGATCTCCAGATGATATTGAGAGACGGCCCAACGCTTAAGGATTATTTCAGCCTGCTGCCGCTGAAATACGATCCGAGCCGCCTGAACACCTACCACATCTTGAAAAGTCTGACCTATTTTGAAGACGCCGAGCAGGAACCCATGCCGCGCATGCTCGACCCCTTTGACTGGGAGGAATGTAAAGCATTCTTCGTACGTGAAGCCCACGCCATCGTCCTGAAATAGTCATAGCCGTTCATCGTGGCTTGCCCGGGCGTAGTTCGGAGCGTCATTTCATATGTGCCCGTCTTCGTCGCCGACCTGCGGCCGGCAACTTCACCGGGGCAGGCTTCATCCTACGCTGACGCTCCGGACGAAGCCTGGAGGCGGGGGGAATCGAACCCCCGTCCGTGTGTAAATCCAGT
>Ga0156641_1002_pt1 | contig 15639 bp, 14 predicted proteins | sample RifOxyC3_FD_110715 | JGI IMG/M metagenome (GOLD analysis project Ga0156641, IMG submission 110715) | Lentisphaerae bacterium RIFOXYC12_FULL_60_16 | reverse complement strand
GGCGCCGACGGCTCCGCCTTGCGGCTGGAGCCATCTGACGCGAAGCCGTTGCCCTTTTCGAAATGGAAGCCCGCCTTCGCGCGGATGCTTCGGCGTGGCGCGCCCGGGTTTACCTCGCGGTCCGGTCGAGTACGCCGGCACCGCGATGGAATATGGAAAAGAATCTTGAATTGTGCGAAGCCCCTGGTGGGGCGATCCGTCTCATGAAAATGCGTAAGCTCCCGGTTTCGCTCGTCAAGTGACGGGGCATGATATTCCGCTTGTCACCGTTAGAATCGACTGGATATGGTCGAATTCCGGCAGGTCCTTGGATATCCCAGGCTGCAACGGTGTCGCGTTCCGTTTATGCCGGTTGGTTTATGAATACATCAAAGACACAGGTTATCACGATTTTGCCATGACCCTACTTCCTACCCCGTTATCCGCCCTGGTCCATAAAGGGGTTCGGCGTACGCTATTCGGCATGGCGTTTCCCATGCTGGCGGGCACGTTTGCCATGAACGCCTATAACCTTACCGATACCTGGTTTGTGTCGCGACTCGGGACGTTGCCGTTGGCTGCCATGGGGTTTACGTTCCCGGTCGTCATGCTGCTGACTTGTGTGGCGGGGGGACTGGGTACGGGAATCACGACGCTTGTCTCGCATGCGATTGGAAGGCACGCGCATGAGGAGGCAAAACGGATTGTTACCCACGGTTTTGCGCTAACCATGGCGGTGTCGTTGCTGATATCGATTGCCGGTTATTTCAGCATTGATGGTGTCTTTATCCGGCTCGGTGCGGATGCCGAGGTGCTGCCCCTGGTTGGTGACTACATGCGGATCTGGTATTTCGGGGCCGTCACCATGGCCATGCCGATGATCGGGAATGGAATTCTTATTTCCACAGGCGATTCAAAGTCAGCGAGCCTTTTGATGATCCTGGGAATGGCGCTGAATGTCATACTGGATCCGATCATGATTTTTGGTTGTTGGGGTGTTCCGGCGATGGGGATCCGCGGAGCGGCACTGGCCACCGTGTTGTCCCAGTCCGTGTCCGTGGCCGGTCTCTTTTACCTGCTGTACCGCAAGTATCACCTGCTGGGGGCGGTGCAGGGCTGGGCCCAGGGACATTTTCTGGCAACCGCCCGGCAGATTCTCGGGTTCGGCATTCCCGCCATCCTGAGCATGATCCTCATGCCGGTCTCCGCCGCGGTGATCACGCGGCTGTTGGGTAGTTTTGGAAACGAGGTGGTGGCGGCTGCCGGGGCTGCGGCACGCATCGAGATGTTCGCCTTTGTGGTTCCCATGGCGCTGGGGATTTCCCTGACACCGTTTATCAGCCAGAATTTCGGTGCGAATCGTCTCGACCGCATCCGTGAAGCCATGACGGTGAGTACCCGTTTTGCGCTGATCTACGGGGCGGGAATCGCCGTGCTGTTCTTCGTGGGGGCACGATGGTTGGCCGGACTTTTCAGCACCGATCCACAAGTCGTTGACACGCTGGTTGACTATGTCCGCATCATTTCCTTCGGTTACGGCATGATGGAGGTGCACCGGTATTGCGGATTTGCGCTGACCGGCCTGCATAAACCGGTTCAAACGACGCTGCTCAACGTGATCCGTGTGCTGGTACTGTTAATCCCGCTCTCCTGGTTGGGCGCCCGCTGGTATGGCGTGCAGGGCGTGTTTGCGGGGCGGTTGTTGACCGATTTAACCGTCGGAAGCATCGGGCTGGCATGGGTCCGTTGGACATTGCGCGCACCCGTTGCTGTCGGGAACCTTGATTCGGTTCTAAACAAAACGTCGTAAATCAAATCACGAAAGCCACATGGTGGCCGGTGGGGCGGACCACAAAAGCGATTCCGTGAACCGTTGACGCATATCAAATCTCCGTTGTTTTTGATAAGCGTCAAAATGAATGCATAAACAACACGAAATCAACGACCGTCTTGACGGTTTCAACGCTTGAGGCGTATTTTGCATGACGTAGAATATTATGTTCATGGCGACGCTTCGCGCCGCCATGAACGCCGCGCTGCCCGGCTTGCCGAAGGTATTGTTCAGGCGCGAAGCGCGCATGAACAATACGCTGGACCTGACGGTCCAGCCGCTCCTATATACATACCCGGATGGAGCTGCGCCCCCTCCGGGATGTATATCTCCGCGCTTCGGACGCGCAGGTCAGCGCGGCGTTGGCCGGACAGGAACCGCTGAAAGAACCTGTTGACTGTGTGTTGCGGATGTGACACAGTAATCCCATGAAAACAGCCATTATTCACGCCAGAATCGAACCAGAGATCAAGCGACAGGCCGAAGGGGTGTTGCACGAGTTGGGTCTCAGCTCCACCGAGGCGATCCGTATATTCTACCGCCTGATTACTCTGCGGGGCGGTCTTCCCTTTGCCGTGGCCGTGCCCAACGAATGCACGGCGGCCACGCTGGAGAAGAGCCGGCGAGGCGAAGACGTTCAGGAGTTCGAGTCCCTTGACGCCATGTTCGAGAGTTGGGAGAAATGAAACGGGTCACGCAAACCGCGCAGTTCTCCCGAGACGTCAAGCGGATGCGGAAGCGTGGCAAGGACTTGAGCAAACTGCGCGAGGTCGCCCGTCTACTCGCCGACGGCGTGGCGCTTCCGGCGAAGCACAGGGACCACCCGCTCTTTGGACAGTGGGCGCCTTCCCGCGACTGCCACCTGGAACCAGACTGGATCCTGATCTACACGGCGGACTCGGAGACGCTGCGACTGGAGCGTACCGGAACGCACGCCGATCTGTTCAGGAAATGAGGACGGCCAACCAGCAAATGCATCCTATCGCCGGGAAGCCCGGCTCAGGCTGATTTGCGCCGTTGGCGAATAGAGATATGAAAAGACGACACATCATAGCGGCATTCTTCTTCCTGGGCATCGAGGCCATCGCCGGTACAAACTAAGTCCCTCTTCCGTTCCGGACAATAGCGCCACCACATATCCCCGGTATAGCCGATGTCGTCGGCTCCCCGACAAATCAGTGGTTGTACACATGGCCACACGACTTGATCCCTGACACATTCACAGGATTTGCTGTCAAATCCACTCCCGTAGACAAATCCAAAAGGAATCGGGGTTGCACGATGCAAAACTGGGGCAAGCCGGTGGTTTTGACAAACGCAACTGTCACCACCGAGATTATATGCCGACGTGACTACCCGATGTCGACAAGTCAACCTTGGTTAGAACCGTCAAAACCACCATTGAGCTATAACGTGATCAAGTTTCATGACCTTCCGGCAGGTGTGGCTACGCCGCCAAGTAGCGCAGCCACGACAATGTTCTTTGCATTCAAGATAAACAACGTGGTGTTTGACCTTGTCGCCAGGGGCGAGCAGGAAACGTTCTGCAAATCAGCGTTGCTCGAAGTTGCTGAACAGATTTGGGAATTCAACACGAAAGAATCGCCGCGCTGCCCGGCTTGCCGAAGGTATTGTTCAGGCGCGAAGCGCGCATGAACAATACGCTGGACCTGACGGTCCAGCCGCTCCTATATACATACCCGGAGGGGGCTGCGCCCCCTCCGGGATGTATATCTCCGCGCTTCGGACGCGCAGGTCAGCGCGGCGTCATGCTTCAGGAAATATTCTTCTTGCGTGCCGGATCAACAAAAGGCAAATTGACCTCTTATGAAGGTCACATGACCTATATAGGAGGTCTTACAGATGCTAGAGCCAATTCTTGGGTCACTTAGTAGCGAAAGAGTCCTTGTTTTTATCTTTGCGCGAAAAGAAGGGTACGCAAGAGAAATTGCCCGTTTCTTCGAGACGGACCTTGCGCCAATTCAGAAACAACTCGACAAACTCGAACTTGCTGGTGTTCTGGCAAGCCGAACTGCAGGAAAGACAAGACTCTACGAGTTCAACCCGAGGTATGCGTTCCTCAAGGAAATCCGGAGCCTCTTGGAAAAGGCTATTTCCTTCAACTCGCCGGAAGATAGAGAACGTCTCGTCATGGTGCGCAGGCGTCCTCGAAGAAAGGGAAAACCCCTGTGATTGCTGTCGCAGACATGACACCCATCGAACTTGCCGGATTTGTCGGCAACCATCTGAGTAAACAAGGAATCAATGTCGTGCTTTCAGGAGGGACCTGCGTTGCGCACTATAGCAAGGGGAAGTATGTCTCGATGGATCTGGACTTCGTGAATGCTGCATTTGCCAAGCGCGATAAAATCAAATCTGCAATGGCTGATATAGGATTCAACGAAGATAATAGATACTTTAGACATCCTGACGCCGAACACCTCGTCGAGTTCCCTCCCGGACCCCTCGGGGTTGGAGACGAGCAGGTCGGTGAAATTCTTGAAATCAAGACACGTACAGGCACATTCAAAATCATATCACCAACCGACTGCGTGAAGGACCGATTGGCTGGTTATTATCATTGGGATGACATGCCATGTCTTGAGCAGGCTGTGCTGGTTGCCTGCGAGAACCCGATCGATATCGAAGAGATCAAAAGATGGTCAACAAAAGAAGGCAAAGGCGATGAATTTGAGCAGATTCGAAACCGATTAAAAAGGAAGGCATAACAACACCTTCGTGCGCTACCGCGTGCCCGCGAAGCGGGCACGCGGAGGCACTAGGTGGACGTTGACTCCAAAGAAAAGATTGTGCTGATATACTCCTCATGGTGTCGTCTTACCAGTAAGACGCAGAGAAAAGGAGACATAATATGCAAACATTGGCGACAACGCGCATGTCCTCAAAGGGACAAGTCGTAATTCCAGAGGAAGTCAGAGGACGATTAGGACTTGAAGAAGGTGTCCAGTTTGTTGTGGTTGGAGAAGGCGATGTGGTCATTCTTAAGACCATTACACCACCATCAATGGATATTTTCGACAATCTCATCCGCAAAGCACGAGAACAGGCTAAATCAACCGGCATGAAGCGATCTGACATTACAAGAGCTATCGCCAGGGTGAGAACCAGAAAATGAGAGTCATTCTTGACACCAATGTTTTCATGTCTGGCGTATTCTTTTCCGCTCCTCCGTTCGAGATCTTGGATGCATGGCGTCATGGCAAATTGAAGTCTTAACTCCTCGTGAGTTTGCAGACAAATATCTACAAAACCGGGGCCAACCAACAAATCCACCGTTTTCTTCACCCCGCGCGGTGCGGGGTTCGAAACGGTAATTTGGATCGTTGGCGAGTCGTCAATACCCCCCTTCGGTGGCCGGCCGGTTCCAACCGATTGATTCATGAGGGGGGCGTCAGTGTGCCGGTTCGCCGAGGATGCGTTGGGCGTTGCGGTAGAGGATATCGCGCAGGGATTCGTCATCCACACCGGCGCCCAGCAGGGCGCCCACGTAATAGGCATGGCTGAACCAGGGGAAATCGGTGCCGAAGATGATCTTCTTCGAGCCCGCCCCTTCGATCAACCGTTCGACCGGCCCGCGTTCATCCGGAACCGCGGTCAATTCCTGGTAGAGGTTCGGGAAATTACGGGCCAGTTCAACGGCGTGATCCCAGTCGCCGTGAATGCTGTGTCCGCAGATGATGCGGGCTTCCGGGTAACGTTCCGCAACCTCGCGTACGGCGTCGTAACCATCGAAGGCGCTGCCGCCCCAGGTGTGCAGCAGCACGGGAAGGCGGCGGGCATTGGCAAACTCCCAGACGGCGCGGTTGCGGTCGTCGCCGACCTTGATGCGGTGGTAATCGGCCAGCAGCTTGAAGCCGACAAAGACATCGGGATAGCGGTCGAAGGTGGCCAGGTCGCGGGCGGTCTCGTCGGGATGGTTGGGGTTGATGCCCATATAGGCACGGAGGATATCCGGCATGGCGCGGACCGTGTCGATGTTGATGCGGTTGCCGATGTCCGGTGTGAAGAGGGTGTAGTGATGGCAAAGGACCAGGCGCCTGACATTGGCCTGATCAAGCAGGGGCCGGGCGATGGCCGGATCGGCGGCCGGGAGGTGGATGGCGGGGTGGGGTCCCCAATGACCATGGAGGTCGTAGATGGGACAATCGGGAAGGCGTCCTTCGGCGTAGAAACGGTCACGGAGGCTCGTGCTCACAGGGTCACCTCCTTCAGCAACCGTTCCAGGTTTCCGGCGGCGATCGCATCCTTGTCGGCGTCGGCGATGGCGGCATGTTCCAGGTCAAGCAACGGCGCCTCGAAGTAACGGGCGGGAAAACTGCTGCCGTAAAGATAGCGGGCGGCGCCGAAACGTCGGACACCGGCCTCGATTCCGCCCGCCTCCAGCGCGACCAGGCTGGTTTCAACGAACAGGCGGGGATACTGGTCCAACAACGGCCAGACCTGGCGATCCGCACCCCAGATGCCGACATCGCAGACCACGCAGGTCAGGTCGGGATAATCCGCCATCACCTGGTGAATGGCTTCGAAACTCATGCCGCGTTCAAGGGACATCAGTACGGGAATCCGCCGACGGGCCACCTCATCGAGGAAGCTGCCCATCACCGCCCGGCGCAGCAGGTAGCGGTGATCCGAGGGGAAGGCGCGCAGGACGCGGACTTTGGCCGTCGCCATGGCCGTGAAGAAGTCGGGGCGTACCACCTCGTTGGTTACCGGCCCCAACAGGGACCATGCGGCCTCCAGGCGGGGTTCACCGGCGATCATCGACGTGGTGAGCGTGTTGCCTTCGCCGGGATAAATCTCGACCTGGGCGGGATGCCAGACGACGGCCCGGGCCACGCCGGCGCGGTCCATCGCGGTGAGCAGGTCCCCGGCCGTGGCTGCCTCGCCGAAGCGTGCCAGTGAACTGCGTCCGAACTGCGTGTTGATGTCGAAATAGGTGCGCATTCGGAAATGCTCGTACATTGTCGTGTTTCAGGCAACAGCAAATACACGGTGTTTCCACGGCGTAGTTCCCGCACGAAGCCGGGACCCCGGGCCGGTCTGGCTCTGGGTTGGTCGGGAAGGGAACGGGGTGAGGTCGCCCCGTCTCCAAACGGAGGGAAAATCGGTCTCTCATGCAAACTCGCAGATGCACCCTCGTGAGGAAGAATCCGGATGAAAAATGACTGTAAATATGCGACGGGCACCGATAGGATCCACCGCACATCAGCTTCAGGAGGGAATTCAATGTACCGGATTGGACAGCCAGAGATCGATGCTGTTGCCAGGGTTTTGAAAAGCAAACGCATGTTCCGCTATGGGGTGACGGGTGGGGAGTGTATCCGCTTTGAAGAACGCTACAGTGCGTATCTCGGGGTCAAGCATTGCCTGATGACCGCCAGCGGCACGAATGCCCTGACGGCAGCGCTGATCGGCCTGGGGATCGGGCCCGGTGATGAGGTGCTGGTCCCGGCCTGCACCTACATGGCCAGCGCCATTGCCGTCATTGCCGCCGGTGCCATACCCGTGGTGGTGGATATCGACGAATCCGTGACCCTGTCGCCGGAGGCCGTGACCGACGCCATCGGGCCGCGTACCCGGGCGGTGATGCCGGTGCATATGTGGGGGTTGCCCTGTGACATGAATCGGATCATGCGGGTGGTGCGCCGCCGCAAGCTGCTGGTGGTCGAGGATGCCTGCCAGGCGGTCGGCGGCGGGTACCGCGGCCGGAAACTGGGATCGTTCGGGGATGCCGCTGCGTTCAGTTTTAACTTTTTCAAGAACATGACCGCCGGGGAGGGTGGTTGTGCGATCACCCGGACCGAGGCGGCGATGAAACGGATGCGTTGCGTGGTGGATCCCTGCAGTTTCTACTGGACTGGCCGGACGGAAATGCAGAGTTCGTTCCTGGCCAACGGGGCCCGTGCCTCGGAGATCGAGGGCGCCATCCTCAACGTGCAGTTGGACCGGATCGACGGGATGCTGGCCATCATGCGGCGGCAGAAATCGGCGATCCGCAAGGCGGGTGAAAAGGCCGGGTTGACGATGAGCCCCATGCACAGTCCCGACGATGAATGCGGGACCCATAATTTCTTCCTGTTGCCAACCGCTGCGAAAGCGGAGGCATTCGCCGCCGCGGTTGGCGGCACCGTCGCCCGCAAGACGGGGCGTCATGTGTATACGGAGTGGGTTCAGATATTTGCCCACCAGGGTGCGCATCATCCTGCGCTCAATCCCTTCCGCCTGCCTGCCAACAAGGGGTGCCGTATGCACTACACCCCCGACATGTGCCGCCAGTCGCTGGACATCCTGGACCGCACCGTTTTCACCGCCAACCATCCGGACCTGAAGGCGGTTGATCTGGCCAAGCGGATCAAGACGATTCGCGACGCGGCAGCGATCATGACGTGAATTACATGATGAATATGGGTGACAATTGCCTTACGGGTGTGTGGGGACCTTGCGTGTCAAAATCTTAACCGCATGGAGAAAACCTATGAGTCGGTATGTTACTGCCATCAGTTTGTTTCTGGGGTTCTTGTTGAACCATCCTTCACTTGCGGTGGACGCCTCCATCGTCTTCAAGACCGTCGGCCCCAGCGTGGTCCTGATTAAGGATGCCGAAGGATTTGGTTCCGGTGTCGTCATGACTTCCGATGGCCTGATTGTCACCTGTTACCATGTGGTCAATACACCCCTGAAGCAGACCGTGGTGGCGGAAGTCCAGCATATGGGCCGACGCGTCAAGCAGGAGTTCACCGACGTTAGCATAGTCGGCGTGCATCCGACGCACGATCTGGCTTTGATTCAGGTCAAAGCTCCACCCGGGGTGACGTTTGTGATCCCGTCAAAGTCCATCCGGCAAGTCATAAACACCGGTGAAGATTGTTTTGTCATCGGGAATCCCAGTGGAGCATCAGGCAAGATACTGGAAAATTCCATATCCAAGGGAATTGTTGGATCTGCTGAACGGGAAATCGAGGGTTTGAAATTCATACAGGTTACCGCTCCGATCAATCCGGGCAATTCCGGTGGTGCATTATGTGATAAAGACGGCAAGTTGGTGGGTATCGTCACGTTCAAAGTGGACCAGGCGGAAGGGCTGGGATTTGCCATTCCGTTGGCCAATACCCGCAAAAGCGATTTTGTGTCGCCCCGGAATCGGAAGGGCAATCCAGAGAAGGGTGTCCGGTTTGAGGAGGCGGGTTCCCGTTGGTTCGATATTGCCCGGCGTTCGGAGGGTAAGGACCGTGATATCGCGCTTTACTTTGCCTATGTCTGTTACCGGATGTCGCTGGCTGAGTTGCCCAATTCACCGTCGCCGTATAACAATGTCGGGCTGATGTATTTTGAAATGGAAGAATACGACACCGCCCGGGTGTTTTATGAACATGCGATCGAAATTGAGCCCGATTACCCGACGGCGCATCACATGCTTGGTATCATTGCCAGTATGCAGAAGGACGCGGACCGTGCCGCCAAGCATTACCGGGCAGGGATACAGACCAAAAGTGAAGAGGCGGTAGATCTGCAGGCCAAACTGAAATGCATCGAGAACCTGGGTGTAAACTTTATCGAAGCCCAGCACCCTACCGAAGCAGCATATCTGGCCAAATGGGCCCTATCGTCCCAACCCGACCCGCGACGTTTGGAGAATCTTAATAAAATGCTCCAGAACGGTTCCGTGAACATGTCTGACGAGCAGTTTACAGAACTGTCCGGCAAACAGGATGGTTTTTCGCTGGAGGATATGAAACGGTTTGCCGCCGGTCAAAAGATGCCTTCTGCCGTTGTGGCCAAGCCTGTGTCGACGGGAACCGCCACGACGCCCACAATTGGAACGGCGACCCCCATCGCAATGGGGAAGTTGTTTGAAACCATGCTGGCGAGTGCGCCGGTTCCTGAACCTTCGGGCCTTCGCAAAGCCATTCCCGAACTTCCCCGGGATATCCGCCCTGCCTTGGGTGGCGCCTATCTGGTCATGCACTTTCCGGCGATGGGCAAGTTGGGGGTGTTTAATATTCCCCAGGCCAAGTTCGAGACCTATTTTGCGGTACCTGAGAATGCAATCTATACGGCTGGTGGAGCGTATCTTCTGGTCTTTCTTCCAGATGAACGCATATTCCAGGTTTATGATCTCCGGACGCTTCAGCGTACGATGTCCAAACCCAGCCGCATTATTGGTGAAGTAACCGACATTGAGATGGGTCTGTTTAACGCCGATTCAGCCATGGTCAGTTATGCTGACAACAAAGATGCTTTGGGCAAGCGGCGTTATGGAGTCTTGAATTTTAAGACGTTTCAATTGACTGAATTTACGGATCAGAATCTGCGTAACGGTAGTTATCGGGATAACATTCATCTACGGCCCAATGATCAGTTTACGGCATTTACCTCGTGGTGTACCTCGCATTCTCCGTCTGGTTTCATCTTCGGTCGAATGACCCGGCAGGGGCTTAAGGATTATGTTTATGAACATAACGACCGGGGCAGCCTGGTGCTGGATCGACAATCGCAGCGGATTTACACCACCCGGGGGTTGGTTTTGGGGCTTAAAGGTGATGTCATCAAGGAGTTTCAGGGTGCCAGCCTCTATCCGGTCGTCGGCGCCGACTTCTTTATGGAGGTTCGTAACAAGCAGGCGATCATTCGACAGGCGTCCGGTTACGGAGAAATCGCCAAAATTGACCTTCCGTTTGATTTTGCGACGACTGCATGGAACAAGGACAATTTCACCGATGATCGGCTTGTACATGCATCCGCACAGTTGAACCGGGCATGTTTCATCGATAACAAGAACTTGGCGGTATACATTTTTAGTCTTGGTTTGGGTTCTGATACCAAGCAATTGCGCCAGACGCTGGAAGGCGTTCCAAAAGGGACGTTGTGGACTCAAAAGTTAAATCATCCGGCGGGTACCAAGGTGAATGTCGAAGACGCGCCGACTGGTGTGAAGTACGATCCTGCCACACAGATGCTTTCCTGGAATATTCCAACCACCCAGGAGTCTGGAAATCTTATTATCCTGCTGAGTGTCACCCCGCCAGGCAAAGAAGAATCCTATCAGCGGATCAATGTTCAAGTCCGTTGATTCGATACATGCCTGATGTGATTTGTATCACCTGGGATCGTTTCATGGAAACGGGCACGGGTATCCTTCGAACTGATTATGCTGTTAGCAGGTTGTCCCAAACCTAGCCTCTTTCAAAGACAGATTCAGGCAATTGATTTGTCGGGCAAATCCTGACAGCGAAAATCAGCATTTCCCCGATAGTCAGAAAAATAAAATCCAGTTTACCGTCTGGCCCATATGAAACGACCTATGGGGCCAACGTTGGAAAGTCTGCTTCGCTGGACGGCAACCATTGCCGTGCTGCTTGCCTGCGGCGGGGGCCGGGCGGCGACCAATCATCCGGCATCCGTGGCGGGTTGGATATGCGTGGAAATTCCCCCGGGCACAACGCGTGTCATTGCCTTGCCATTTACCCAACTTCCGGATGACACCATCACGGTGCCGGATGAATCGGATGACCGGTCCCCCTTGCGCGTGTTTATCTGGTCGGCGCGCAACCAGGCGTATCTTTCCGCCGATGCCGTATTGAAACCGACCGGTCATCCGGGTCAGTGGACGATTGATGACCCGGTATCCCCGCCCGGATCCGTCTATCTGGTTGAGAATTCCTCCACCGCCCGGCAATGGATATTTCTGGGGGGACGGGTGGGGGTGGATTCTTCCCACAAGGGTATTCTTGAACCGGGATTAAATCTGCTGGGATGTCCCTTCGGTTTCAAATGGCCGGAAAAAAATTCCGGGCTTCGAATGGATGTCCGGTGTTGGAACCTCAACGAATAGCTTGGCGGAGGGATATGTCCTGGAACAGTGGGGGTACCTGCATGATGCCCGATCAAGCGAATATATTCTGAAACCGGTAGAAGACGCCTTGGCGCCCGACTGCCCGGTCCCGGTTTCTGTTACCGGAGTGAATGAAGTGGACGGCATCCGCCTGACGTTATCAGGAAAAGGCCGGGTACGGATCCGGGCACAGGATTTGTTGTGGTCCATCCAGACGGGTTGGATTGCCAGCGAACAACTGCCAGCAGGGATTGCTGATCTTGATGGGGGATCGGTCGGTTGGTATGACACGAATATGCCCGTTCAGGTTGGTGATATTACAGGACTTGGACGGTTGTATTATTTAACCATGGTAGAGACCGTGCCGGAAGCGTTTGGAAGTGCACCCGATGTCGATGGTGTCGTTAGCCCTGCTGCAGCGGTTACACCTGGTAACACTTTCCTTAAGACTCTAACGCCGGCGGGTTTATCAGATGGTGATTTGTCGATTCCCGGCACATCTAGTCCAACGGAAGGCGCCGATCTTGTATGCCGGGAAGGCAACCCCTTGGAGGACGGTATGCGTGTCCTGCATGTCAGCGCTGCGGAGGGGGATGACCGGTTTTCCGGGCGGAAGCCTGATCGCGACGGCGCGGATGGGCCGAAGAGAACCATCGGTGCGGCCGTTACGGAATCGGTGGATTCGACGTTGGTGTTGGTATACGACGGCCGTTATCCGGAATCAGTCCGGTTATGTGGCAACCAGGTGAGAGTCGTGATCCGGGGTCAGGTGACCCTGCGTAAGGAGTAAAGCTATGAGCGGGTGGCGGATTTGGTTGGTTGGAGCTGGCATGGCCGGTGGTCTGGCCCTTGGCGTATCGGCCGGTACCCTGGAGGTGGATGACCTCCATGTATTCAGGAACCTGGTGGTGGCCGATGAGGTTACCCGTGGTGGTGTACCACGGGAGGGGTTGGTGTTGATGTGTGATTTTGATGATCCGGCCGGGGTGGTTGGAGATGTGAGTGGAACCCTGTTGCCGGGGACGGTATGCCATGTGCAATGGATTCCGGATGGTCGGATCGCCGGCGCCTGCCGTTTCAACGGCTTGGGTGCTGATACGGCAAGCCGGATAGAGTTTGCGGATGCACCCGCCATCGATATCCGTGGTGCATTGACCCTGAGCGCCTGGATCCGACCTGTGGCTACCAAGGGGATAACGTTTTGCGGCATTATTGGAAAATACCGGCATGAAGGGATCAACACCAAAGAACGATCCTATGTCCTCCAGTATCATCCCAAAACCAGGAAAGTCCGCCTGTCGATTTCGGGTGATGGCACAAAAGTTGTCACGGTTGATTCCGATGTGGCGTTGACCCTTGGCACCTGGACCCACGTTGCGGGAACCTATGAACCGGGTGCGCGCATGCGGCTATACATTAACGGAACGCCCGATAGCGAACGAACGAAATCGGTTCCGACAGCGATCCATTCAGCCCCGGCACCGTTGTGGATCGGCCAGATGGGATCCACCACGTGGAAGAGTTTTCCGGGAGACCTGGATTCCTGCCAGGTGTTCGCGCGAGCGCTTCCGGCGGTGGAAATACGGGAATTGCATGCCTATACCGGCACGAATTTCCCCCCATCATCGGCCCGTTTCGCTTCCGGGGTGTCCTATCTCCATCCGCTTGGGGATATCAGCATGGGTATATACACCAATGGCCGGTAAAACATTGCGGTGGATAGGCGGGTTATGCGGATGAAGGGGATGTCGCGGAAAAACGGATGGGGGTGTTCCTGGGTGTTTGGAATGCTTCTGGTCATGCACCTGGATGCCGACCCTGCCTGGTGGGCGGCTCGTCATGTGACGACAACCGTGGCACCCGCTGATTATGCGGCTGCCACGGCGGGTCAGTTGAAGTGGATGGCAACCGCTGCAGCGGAGGAACTGCAAAGCAATCTCCCCGGCGGCGCCGGCAGCAACGTGTGGGGGTTGGTGGCGGGGTTTTCGGTTTCCGGCAACACAGAGCCGGTCAATCTGGGTCAACTCAAACGCGTGGCGGAAGCATTTTATGAGCGCTTGATCGCCGAAGGCGTAGTCACGGGAGTTCCCTGGACGCCTGCGACCGATGACGATGCCGATTTTGCCATGGCCAACATTGGCCAACTCAAGCGCGTGTTCGATTTTGACCTGACCGCTGACGCGGATGCCGATGGATTGGCTGATTGGTGGGAATGGATTGTTATCCGGACCGGCGCCACGAATGGGTTCTCGGGTTTGGCGGATGTGAATCCGGACGACGATTTCGATGGGGATGGGTTTGCCAATGCCTACGAGTATGAGCATGGAATGTCCCCGATTGTTCCCGACACCCATGGGGGAAGCGACGACGATATCGATGGCGATGGATTGCCGGATGATTGGGAAATGCAGCAATTTGGGAGCTTGGACTGGTCGGGTGGGGATGATCCGGATGGGGACGGATGGGGCAATCTGGCCGAGTACCAGCGTGGCGGAGTTCCCTTGACGGCGTGGCGCGTGGATACAGGCGGGATATTGGGGCTTACCGTTAAAACCCCATTGAGGATCCGATGAAGCGGGGGATGACGATGGAGCGTGCGCGAAAAAGACCGGGGTGGCGGGCCGGGTTGATGATGTTGTTGATCCCGATGGCCGGCTTGTCGGAATCCTCCAATTCCCACACCAACTGGCCTTATAATGAAGAATGGCGGTCATTGAAGCTGCATCTTGAAGCTTGTTATGAGGCCGTATTGGCGCGATGCGTGGCGGCGGATATCCCCACCAACGACTTCCATCGGCCGGGGCTTCTGATACCCATGTTCGATTATATGCGGTTAGCCCGCAAGATCGATGAAATTTGCCCGCGCTATGTGGACACGCGCAAACAGGGCTCCGACGGGACCTTTAACGAATACTTCATGGGGTATCACGACCAGTCGCGATTTCCGCGCTGGACGCCATCGGGTTTGCACGAGGCCGCCGGTTTCGGCCGGTGGGCAACCAACGGGTTGCATAGTTGGGCGCTCTGTGACCGGTCCATCCAGACCCAGATCAACGCCGCTGTCGCGTGCCTGAAATACACCGTTTCGGAAGCCGAGCCCGTGGAGGCCGCCACCAACGACAACCTTATCGTCTGGTCGGGATATGGGAGCCATATTTATTCCTTTCGGGGCGAGGTCGATCCGTATAATCCAAACATTCCCTGGCCTTATGCGAAGGCGGACACGGCGTATAAGCCTGAATTTCACAACCCCGGGTTCCCTTTGCATTTTCCCTCTATCTGCGCGAGCAATATGGCAACGCCCTGGTGGAGTTATCCGGGCACCAATATCCAGGCCATGTATGGATTCTCGCCGCCGGAACCGTACCGTAGCTTTTTCGGATATTACTGGAATGCCACCAATCAATTCGGCTGGTCGGGTTACGTGAGGCAAGACCATCGGCCGGGATGGGATCATCAATTCCGCATATGGATGAGTGGTTTGATCACGGCGGTTCCGTGGTCCTGGTTTATACCGCAAATCGATGTACATCCGAAGATTATACGAGACGGCGATACGCTGATCGATAGGAACTGGCAAATTACGTCCACGCCGCGAACGGATACCGCCACCACGGTTCCCATCGGGGTGGACTGGTCGCCCCAACCGGTGGAACACATCGTCGAACGAAACAGCAACTACGAGGGGCCCTGGGTGCAATGGACCTTGTCCTTTATTTCAAGGCGTGAAATCGGCAATGCACAGAACACGGCAAAGGAATCCCTGGAATACATGAAACAGAACATGGATTGGGGATTTAACGCGCTTAACATCATCAATTCGATCCAATATGTGGCGCCCCGTTATATCGCCCAGCGTTGTCGGTCCCGGATTGTCAATTCCACCCCGGTGACAACGAATTATCCAAGCCGCAAGTTTCTGTACGCCAAGGGCGAATTTCCCGGAGGCATGATTGACGAGGCACGGGAAGAGTTG
>Ga0156641_1140_pt1 | contig 15691 bp, 12 predicted proteins | sample RifOxyC3_FD_110715 | JGI IMG/M metagenome (GOLD analysis project Ga0156641, IMG submission 110715) | Lentisphaerae bacterium RIFOXYC12_FULL_60_16 | reverse complement strand
CGCATACGGGAGTATGGCGCCGACGGCTCCGCCTTGCGGCTGAAGCCATCTGACGCGAAGCCGTTGCCCTTTTCGAAATGGAAGCCCGGGTTTACCTCGCGGTCCGGGCGAGTACGCCGGTACCGCGATGGAATATGGAAAAGAATTTAGAGCTGCGCCTGGCGTATGGAGGGCGAACGTCCTCGTGAGCCGTCTGGGTTGGTGGTTGGCAGCCGTGTGATGAACCGGCGGGCTTGCAGATCGCCGTTGTGACCTGATCCGTGTGTTAACGGTTTTCTCACAGCGAAAACAGTTGGCAGGGGGGGCGGCTTTGATTAAGTATGTCTGTCCGACTGATGCGTCGAATGGGGGTTGATATGGGTATCCAGCGATCGAAACGGTATTGGATCGGGTTTGACCTTGGCGGGACCAAGATGATGGCCGCCCTGTTCGACGACAAACTGCACAAGCGGTCGGTCGTTCGCAAGAAGACCCGGGCACAGGAAGGCAGTGCCGCCGGGATCCGACGGATGGGGGACATGATTGAAACCGTGCTTGAGGAGGGCGGGGTCAGCAGGCGCATGCTGGGAGGAATCGGGGTGGGGTGTCCCGGTCCCCTGGATCTTAAGCAAGGGGTGTTGTTGGAAGCGGCGAATCTTGGCTGGCGCAAGGTTCCGCTCCGGCAGGCCCTCGAACGGCGTTTCCACCGTCCGGTGACCGTGATGAACGACGTGGATGCCGGGGTGTATGGTGAGTACCGTTGCGGGGCCGCCCGCAAGTCGCGTTGTGTGGTGGGGGTGTTTCCCGGGACCGGTATCGGCGGAGGATGCGTGTATGAGGGCCGCATCATCACCGGCGCCCGCAGCACCTGTTTTGAGATCGGGCATTGTCCGGTCGTTCCGGAAGGGGCACTGTGCGGATGCGGGCGGCGCGGCTGTCTGGAGACCGTAGCCAGTCGGCTGGCCATTGCGGCGGCGGCGGTGGAGGCGGCCTATCGCGGCCACGCCCCCCACCTGATGGCCTTGTGCGGGACCGACCTGGCCGCCGTTCGAAGCAGTGCGCTTGCGGAATCGATCCGGCGCGGGGATAAGGCGATCGAGTCGATTGTCCGTCGGGCGGCCCAGTGGCTGGGGGTCGGCATCAGTACCGCCGTCAACCTGATGGCCCCTGACACGGTGCTGCTGGGTGGCGGTCTGGTCGAGGCCATGCCGGCCCTGTACCGGGAGGAAGTGGAGCAGTCGACCCGTCAGCACCTCATGGACGCGCTGGTCAAATCATTCAAGGTGGTGGTGGCCAGGCTGGGCGACGATGCCGGGGTGACCGGAGCCGCCAGCTGGGCCATGGAACAGTCGTCCCGGTCCGGGGAACACCGATGAGCAACGATTCCCCACTTGAAACGAAACCGGCCGTTCCCGCCGTGGCACCGGATCCGGTGGTGCGCCTGGTGGCCGTCATCGAACTGGGCACCACATCGGTGCGGATGGCTTTGGCCCAGGTGCAGGCGGATGGATCCTTTCAACCGCTGGAGACCCTGCAGCAGGCGCTGGCCCTCGGCAAGGACACCTTTACCACCGGGGTCATCGGTGCGGAGACCACCGAGGCCTGTGTCCGGGCCCTGCGCCAGTTCAACACCGCCCTGCAGGAATACCAGGTGCCGTCCGCCAATGTGCGGGCCATTGCCACCAGTGCCGTGCGGGAATCGGAAAACCGGGAGGCTTTCCTGGACCGCCTGTACATTGCCACCGGGATCGGGGTCGATGTAATTGATGAAGCCGAGGTCAACCGGTTCACCTACCTGGCGGTTGCCCCGCTGCTGCAATCGGTGCCGGCGTTGCGGGATGGTGAGACCATGATCGTGGAGGTGGGGGGCGGCAGCACGGAACTCCTGCACCTGGACCGCGGCACGATTGTCAGCGCCCAGACCTACCGGTTGGGATCCCTCCGGTTGCGCCGGTTGCTGGATGAAGAGCGTGCTCCGGAGGCCAAGTCGGGCAAGATCCTGCGCAGCCATGTGGACCGCGGGGTGGGGCAGATCCAGTACAGCCTCCCCAAGAACCAGAATGCCGCCCTGCTGGCGCTGGGGGGGGACGCCCGGTTTGCGGCAACGCAACTGGATCCCAAATGGGACAAGCGGCAGGTTGTGAAAATTTCCGTTTCGGCCCTTTCCAAACTGACCCAGGACCTGTTGGCGATGAGCGCCGACGACATGGTGCAGCAGTACCACGTCTCCTACCAGGATGCCGAGACGCTGGGACCGGCCCTGCTGGTGTATGTCCGGCTGGCGCAGGGGTTGGGGCTCAAGCAGGTACTGGTTGGCGGGGCCACCTTGCGGGATGGGGTCCTGTGCGAGATGGCCTCCCAGGGAGCCTGGACCGATGAATTCAAGCGGCAGATCCTGAATTCGTCCACCGAACTCGGCCGGCGCTACCATGTGGATGAGCCCCATGCCCACCAGGTGGCGGACCTGTCGCGGCAGCTGTTTGCCGCCCTCCAGGCGGAGCACCGGCTGGGGCCCCGGCATGAGCTGCTGCTGAACGTTGCCGCCATGCTGCACGAGGTGGGGGCGTATGTCAGTACGCGCAACCACCACAAGCATTCCCTGTACCTGATCCTGAACAGCGACGTGTTCGGGCTTGGCGCCCGCGACCTGGAACAGGTTGCCCTCGTGGCACGCTACCACCGCCGGGCGCCGCCCAAGCCGGCGCACGAGGTGTACGCCATGCTGGGCCGCGAGGAGCGTGTGACGGTGTGCAAGCTGGCGGCCATTCTCCGGCTGGCGGATGCCCTGGACCGGGGGCATGTCCAGTCGCGCCGCGACCTGGATGTCGTCATCGACCGGGGAGAATGCCGGATCCATATCCGGCAACCGTCCGACCTGACGCTTGAACGCCAGGGGGTGCGGGAAAAAGGCGAACTTTTCGAGCAGGTCTACGGGTTGAAAATCGTGTTGCAGGAAAGTGCCGACGAGGTGTCCCATGGCCAAGGTTGACGTGCCGGTGTTCAACCGGGAACTGAGTTGGCTGGAGTTCAACCAGCGTGTGCTGGAAGAGGCAAAGGATGAATCGGTGCCGTTGATGGAACGGGTCAAGTTCCTTGCCATCACGGCATCAAACCTCGATGAATTTTTTCTGGTCCGGGTGGGCAGCCTGGTGTTGCTGGTGGCCGAAGGGGTAACCCGTTCCGATGCGTCGGGCTTGTCGCCGGCCCAGCAACTGGAGGCTGTCGTGGCGCGGGTCCGGACCATGGTGACGGACCAGTATGCCGTTTACACGGACCTGGAACAGCGGTTGCGGGCATCCGGCATGGCCTGCCTGTCGGCCGCGGAATTGTCACCGGACCAACTGGTGCATGCCGAGAATGTCTTCGACGATGAAGTGTTCCCGGTGTTGAGCCCGGTGGCCATCCCGGCCGGCACGCCATTCCCGGCTTTGCCCGGCCAGTCGCTCAACCTGGCGGTCCGGTTGAAGCCCGCACCGGACGGCACCGAACCGCGTTATGCGGTGATTCCGTTGCCGGGCATTCTTTCCCGTTTCATCCGGCTTCCGGGACAGGGTGAGGTGCAGGCCATGATCCGCCTGGAGGATTTGACCATCCGGTTCATTGACCGTTTGTTTCCCGGTGAACCGGTTGTCGAATGTGTACCGTTCCGGATCACCCGCAATGCGGCCATGGGCGTGGAGGAGGATCAGAGCAACGATTTCCTTGCGGAGATGACGGAGCTGCTGAAGCGCCGCAAGGCGGGGGACTGCATCCGGATTGAAACGGTTCCGTCCATTTCCCGCATGTTGCTGCGCTACCTGCAGCGCGGGTTGCAGGTGCCGGACACGGGGGTATACGAGGTTTCCGGCCCGTTGAACCTCGCGGCGTGGTTCCAGGTGGCCGGGCTCAACGCGGGCAAGGGCTTGCGCTATGAATCCTGGGAACCGCGGTATTCGCCGCAGGTGGACCTCAAGCAGAGCGTGTTTGACACCCTGGCCCGCCGGAGCGTGCTGCTGTGCCATCCGTATGACAGTTATGAGCCGGTACTCCGTTTCATCGAGGATGCGGCGGTTGACCCCGGGGTGCTGGCGATCAAGCAGACGTTGTACCGGACCAGTCCCGACAGCCGGGTGATGGCGGCGTTGCGCCGGGCGGCGGAACGCGGCAAGTCGGTGACCGCGCTCGTGGAACTGAAGGCCCGGTTTGATGAGGCCCGCAACATCGAATGGGCCCACGCTCTGGAACTGTCCGGTGTCCAGGTCATCTACGGGGTCAAGGGGCTCAAGACCCATTCCAAGATATGCCTGGTGGTGCGCCGCGAAAGCACGGGAATCGTACGGTACCTGCACCTTGGAACCGGTAACTACAATGAACGAACGGCCCGGATGTACAGTGACATCAGCCTCCTGACCAGCAATGCCGATCTGGGGGCCGATGCATCGGCCTTCTTCCATGCGGTGACCGGCTACACGGAGCCGCCGGCCTTCCTCAAGCTTGCCATGGCTCCGCTGGGGCTCCGGGAGCGACTGCTGGAACGGATCGAAAGCGAGACGGAACGCGCCCGCCAGGGCCAGCCGGCCATGATTACCGCCAAGATGAATTCCCTGGTGGACGAACGGCTGATCGAGGCGTTGTACCGCGCCTCGCAGGCGGGGGTCCAGGTGCGCCTGAATGTCCGGGGCATCTGTTGCCTGCGTCCCGGCTTGAAAAACAGCGCCTCGATTACCGTGGTCAGCGTCGTGGACCGCTACCTCGAACACGCCCGGATTTTCCGGTTCCATGCCGGTGGCCAGGACGACCTGTTTATTTCCAGTGCCGACTGGATGCCGCGCAACCTGGACCGCCGGGTCGAACTGCTGGTGCCGGTGGATGATGAGGAAAACCGCGCCTACCTGACCGGAATCCTGGAGGCCTATTACCAGGACAATGTCAAGGCATGGCGTTTGTTGCCCGACGGTCGTTATGTACGGCTCCGGCCGGAGACAAACCGCAAGGCTTTCCGGTCACAGGAGGTCCTGTATCGCCGTGCCTGCGAGGCGGCCGAATCCGCCGAACAACTCAAGCCGACCGTCCTGGAACCGCATCGCCCGCCAACCGCCCGCGGTCCGGCATGAAACGCGGGAAGACCAGCGGGGGAGGGGCGGTGCCCGCCACGGGATGCGTGACGGATGGACGTCTGCCGGTCTTGAAGGCGGCCATCCGCATCCTGGAACAGGAATACCGGATCATGGCGGCAACCCGTAAACAGGCGGTGCGGGAACCCGATAGCCATGGTTTGCATGATTTCCGGGTGGCCATGCGCCGGTTCCGCGCCGCCACACGGTTCTTCAAGAAACCGCTGGCGGATACCCCGGCGGTCGACATCCGCCGGCGGCTCGCGCGTTGTTCACGGGCGCTGGGTCCGTTTCGGGATGCCCAGGTGTGGGCAAAATGGTGTGCGGAATCCCGCCTGGGCAGCACGGCCCAACGCCGAACCCGGCTGCGCCGCATTTTACAACAGGCGCGGCAATCCGTGGCGGGTAAATGGGACGAGCTTGAACAACTCCTGGATGCTGCCCGGTTTGCCCGCCTCCTGGCCGACATGCGCCGGTTGATCCGGCGGGAAATCCCCGCGAAACATCCGGCCTTCCGCCGTGAACGGTTCAAGGATCACGCCCGGCGGACGCTCTGGAAACGCTACCGCCGCCTGCTGGACCGGCCGACGCCGGACCTGTCCTGGAATCCGGCCCGCCTGCATGAGCTCCGCAAACGGTGCAAGCGGGTTCGATACACGGCTGAGTTCTCGGCCGGGGTGCTGGCCCCCGCCTGCGGCGATCTGGCCGGCGCCTTGCGAACCGTAACCTCCACCCTGGGCCGGGTGCATGATGCGGACCTGCAGTTTGAACGGGCCCGGTCGGATGCACGCCTGGTTCGCCGCATTCAACGATGCCGGACCCAGGCATTCGAAGAGTTTCTCGAGGCGTGGGCTGAACTCCGCTCCAAATCCTTCCGGCGGCGGGTCAGGGACCTGTGTGCAAACGCCAAGGCATGATGGGGAAAGGCGCGAACGACCATGAATGTGTTTCTGGCCCGGCATGGAATTGCGGAAGACATGGCGGCGGATGGCGGGGGGGATGCCGATCGCCGTTTGACCCATGAAGGAAGGATGCGTACCCGGGAGGTGGCGGCCGGTTTGCGGGCGGCGAAAATCCATCCGGAACGGATTTTTTCCAGCCCGTTGATCCGCGCCGTCGAAACAGCCGGGATCTTCCACGAAGGGCTGCACGTCAAGGAACCGGTCGAGGTGGTGGAAGCCCTGGCGCCGGGCGGACATCCGGCTGACGTGGCCCGGGAAATCGAACGTTCCGGGGCCGGGTCCGTGATGCTGGTCGGCCATATGCCGGACCTGTCCATGCTGGCCGGATGGATGACGGGGAGATCCGGCGGATCGGCGTTTGCGTTCAAGAAGGCGTCGGTGTTGTGTCTGGAGACGGACGCCGTGCGAAAGCCCGGTCACGGGTGCGTGACGGCATTCCTGACGCCGGCCGTATTGCGTCAACTGGGCGCCTGAAATCCGTGGTGGTTCAGGTTTTCCGGAGTTGCTTCTCGATGGCGGCGATCACCGATTCCAACACCTTGACCCGGGCAAACCACTTGCAGTTTGATTCCACGATCACCCAGGGGGCGTACGGGGTACTGGTGCGGTAGATCATTTCGTTCACGGCCTGCTGGTAGAGGTTCCATTGTTTCCGGTTGCGCCAGTCTTCCGCGGTGATTTTCCATTGCTTGTGGGGTGTGCGTTCCCGTTCCTGGAATCGCCGCAGTTGTTCCGCCTGGTCGATATGCAGCCAGAATTTGAGTATCACGGCGCCGAAATTGGCCAGATGCTGTTCCATCTCGTTGATCTCGCGGTAGGCGCGTTTCCAGTCGGCCTCCGTGCAGAATCCTTCGACCCGTTCAACCAGCACTCTCCCGTACCAGGACCGGTCGAAGATGGTCAGATGCCCGGCCTTGGGGATCTGGCGCCAGAAGCGCCACAGGTAATGCTGGGCCTTCTCGGCGTCGTTGGGGGCACCGATGGGAACCACCTCGTATCCGCGCGGGTCCATGCGCTGGACCAGCCGGCGGAGGTTGCCGCCCTTGCCGGCGGCATCCCAGCCTTCATAGGCCAGGATGACCGGGATGCGGCGTACATAGAGTTCATGTTCCAGTTCGCGAATGCGAACCTGCGCCTTATCCAGCCTTTTCCGGTAGGCTTTTTCGTCCAACGGCTGGTTGGGCTGGATCGTCTCCAGGATGCCGGGGACCAGGGAGACGGCGGTTTTGGCCGATTTGGCAGGTGTCTGTTTTGACGTGTCCGGATTTTTCAGGCGGGTTTCCAGCAGACTGATCACCGTGCGATACGTCTTGAGAATGGCATGCCGACGGTCATGGGATTCGATGATCGTCCACGGGGCAAAATCCGTGTCGGTTTGGGGCAGGGTCTGCTCGATGATGTCGAGATACTTTGCATACTGGCGATGACGCTTGAGGTCATCCTTGGTCACCCGCCAGGCCGTGGCCTTGTTGCGGCGCAGCTTGTTGAAGCGGCGTTTCTGTTCGCGTTTGTCGATGTGCAGGAACAGCTTGATGATGGCCGTGCCGCCATCCACCAGCTGCCGTTCAAATGCGGAAATATCGCGCAGGGCCGATTCCATCGAACGGCGGTTCATCTGGCCGCGGACCCGGTCCGCCCACAGGGGCCAGTACCAGCCACGGTCAAAGATGGCAATGCGGCCGCGGGGCGGGGTCCGTATCCAGAATCGCCACAGGAAGGGGCGCATGGTTTCATCCGTGGTGGGATGGTTGATGTTGTGGACCTTGAACCCGCGTGGATCCAGGGGGAGTATGAGTTCGTTGATCAACGATCCCTTGCCGGCGGCATCCCAGCCTTCAAGCAGGATCAGGACCGGAACTCCGGCGTCGATCGCCTTGCGCTGGAGCGTGACCAGCTGCAACTCGAGTGCTGCCTTGGTCTTCTTGTAATCGGCTTTTTCAATGGTTTGAGATAGATCGATATTTTGCAGCATGACACCCTCCCGTCACCGGGACCGTATAGAAACCAGGTATTATTGTCACATCAAAAATTCCGTTTGATTATTCTTCCAGATAAGGAATAATAAGGATGTCTAAGGAACAACAACGTACAACAAGGACTTATTGGTGGTATGACATGAATGATGGAATCATGACGTCGGCTGAATTGGCTGACTATCTTCGAATTGCGGAGAAGTCGGTTTTACGCATGGTCAACAAGGGTGAGATTCCCGGTTTGAAGGTTGGCAATCAATGGCGTTTTCCGAAAGTGGTCATTGATAGCTGGATGGCGTCCCGGATGCGGTCGGCACCGGACGAGGCCATGTCCGAATTGATGCGCAAGACCGATGTCCAGGTTCCCTTGTCCCGTCTGATGTACCCGGGCAAGGTGCTCTTGGATATGACGCCCGCGGACAAGCCCGGGATTTTCCGGCAATTGGTTCAGCCGTTGGTGCAGGACCGGATCATCGGTGACCCGGAACCCTTCATCATCCGGTTGCAGGAACGTGAGAACATGGTGTCAACCGCGGTGGGCCGGGGGATTGCCCTGCCGCACCCCCGCCATCCGGGCGACGTGCATGCCACGCGAAGCAGTGTGGTGTTCGGGCGTTGTCCGCAAGGCGTTGATTTTGATGCTCCGGATGGCCGCCCGGTGACGTTGTTTTTCCTGATATGCGCCACGGGCGATGTGGTGCACCTGCGGATCATGTCACGGCTGGCGTGGATGTTGCGGGACGTCGCCTTTGTCGAGCAACTGGGTTCGGTGGTATCCGAGGCGGATGTCCTGACGGCCATCATGCGCAAGGAAACCGACCCATTGAGCCGGTAGGCAAATGCGTAGGACTGCGGGGATCAGCCGGCGGCCAGCCGTGCGGATTCCACCGTGTTGTGCAGCAGCATGGTGATGGTCATGGGCCCGACGCCGCCGGGCACCGGTGTGATCCATGATGCTTTGCGGCTGACGCCCTCGAAATCCACATCGCCCACGAGCCGGAAGCCCGCTTTGCGGGAGGCGTCCTCGATCCGGTTGACACCCACATCGATGACAATGGCCTGGTCCTTGACCATGTCGGCGGTGATCGTGTTGGGTCGGCCTGCGGCGACAATCAGAATATCGGCCTGCCGGGTATGAAAGGCCATGTCGCGGGTGCCCGTATGGCAGATGGTGACGGTGGCGTTGGCGTCGGGCGCCTTCTGCAGCAGCATGATGGCCACCGGTTTGCCGACGATGTTGCTGCGTCCCACCACCACGACATGCGCGCCGGAGACCGGGGCGCCGATGCGGGCGAGCAGCTTGACCACCCCATGCGGGGTACAGGGAAAATAGGTTTTCTCGCCGATCACCATGCGCCCGACATTGACGGGATGGAACCCGTCAATGTCCTTGGCCGGATCAATGGCCAGCAGGGCTTCGCTTTCGTTCAGGTGTTTCGGCAGGGGCAGTTGCAGCAGGATGCCGTGGATACGGGGATCCCGGTTCATGCGGTTGATCAGGGCCAGCAGTTCCGCCTGGGTGGCGGTGGCGGGAATGCGGTTGTCGTCCGACAGGATGCCGATTTCCTCGCAGGCCTTTTCCTTGGCGGTCACATAGGATTTCGAGGCGGGATTGTCGCCCACCAGGATGACGCCCAACCCCGGGGTGATGCCCCGTGCCTTGAGGGCGTCGACATCCTTCCGGATCTCGGCCCGCAGGTCATGGGCGATCTGTTTGCCGTCGATGATTTTTGCCGCCATGGTGCTCGCTCCTTTCGAATCAGAACAATCCGCGGATCCGCCCGGTCTTGACATCCACATCGATGTTGCGGAAAGCCGGGAGGGATGCCGTTCCGGGCATCAGCTTGATGGCCCCGGCCACCGGTACAACCAGTCCGGCGCCCCGGTATACAAGGATGTCCCGGATGGGTAATTCCCAATCGCTGGGCCGGCCCTTGATGTCCGGGTCATGGCACAGGCTGAGATGGGTCTTGACCATGCAGGTGCCGTATTCCGCGGTTGTCGGGTCCTGCTCCACGGCCTTTACTTTGGCCAGGGCGGCATCGGTATAGGTGACACCGCGGGCGCCGTAAACGTCCTGGGCAATCCGCTTGATGCGTTCCCGCAGGGGAAGTTTGAGGTCGTAGAGGAACTGGAATGAATTCGGGCGGCTGGAGGCGTCGATCACGGCTTCGGCCAGTTCGATGGCGCCGTCTCCACCCTTGAGCCAGTGTTGGGACACCACGGCATGGGCGCCGGCGGATTCCGCGATGCGCTGGATGACCTTGATTTCCCCGGCGGTGTCGGTGTGAAACCCGTTGATGCAGACGATGGGCGGGACCCCGCTGCGCTTGACCGTCTCGATGTGGGACAGCAGGTTGGCGCAGCCCGCTTCGACGAGGCCGACATTTTCACCGGTATAGGCGGGATCGAGCGGGGCGCCGGGTTTGACGGCGGGCCCGCCGCCGTGCATCTTGAGGGCACGGACCGTGGCCACGATTACGACGGCGTCCGGCTTGAGGCCGGACAGGCGGCACTTGAGATTCCAGAATTTTTCGAACCCGATGTCGGCGCCGAATCCGCTTTCGGTCACGTGGTATTCCGTCAGGCGGGTGGCAATCTGGTCGGCGATGATGGAGCTCTGGCCGATCGCGATGTTGGCAAACGGTCCCGCATGCACGAAGATCGGCTGGCCCTCGATGGTCTGGAGCAGGTTGGGGTTCAGGGCATTGACCATCCAGGCGGTCATGGCGCCATCCACCCCGAGATCCGCCGTGGTCACATCCTTGCCCTGGCGGCTGGTGGCCACGACGATCCGCCCCATGCGTTCGCGCAGGTCCTTGAGGTCCCGGGCGACTGCCAGGATGGCCATCACCTCGCTGGCCACGGTGATCTGGAAGCCGGAATCCATCTCGACGCCGTCCATTGGACCGCCCTTGCCGATGGTGATGGACCGCAGAGCCTGGGCGCAGAAATCGATGGTCCAGCGGAAGGCGATGCGGGCCGGATCGATATCCAGCCGCTTGAGCCCCAGCCGTTGCAGGCGGGCATCGTCATAATTGCGCTCATGCTGCATACGGGCCGTCAGGGCCACCATGGCCAGGTTGTTAGCGTTGCTGATGGCATCGATGTCGCCGGTCAGGCCGAGCGACAGCGGGGAGAGCGGAATGCACTGGGCCAGACCACCGCCCGCGGCAGAGCCCTTGATGTTGAAGGTCGGGCCGCCGCTGGGTTGACGGATGGCGCCGCTGACCCGTTTGCCGAGCTTGCCGAGTCCTTCGACCAGTCCGATCGTCGTGGTGGTTTTGCCCTCACCCAGCGGGGTCGGCGTGATGGCGGTTACATCGATGTACCGGCCCTGTTGTGCCTTGCGCAGGCGCGCCAGGCATGCCCGTTGATCCACCTTGGCAAGACTGCGCCCCATCGGAATCAGCTCGTCCGGGTGGATGCCGATTTCCTCGGCCAGGCGGTCGATCGGTTTCATCCCCGCTTCGGCCGCTTCGGCGATCTGCCAGTCTTTCATCTTGACGGGATTCAATTTCATGCCTTTGCTCCCTCTACGCATCCGGTCTGGTCGTCCATGGGGGACCATGGAACCATTGACCGGGTCAAACGCGTGAAAACCTATACGCAATGACAAGGCGGAGTCAAGGCGGGGTATGAAAAAATCCGGCATTACGGAATGTCATTCCACGACTGGTTCCCGGGGATTGGCCCTGCGGGGCGGTTCGTTGGGAGACCTATTGCTGACGTTGCCGGCCTTGCGCCGTATCCGGCGGGAACTGCCCGGCCTGTCGCTGACCCTGGCGACACGATCCTCCTGTGCGGAGCTTTTGGTGGACGATGGGGCGGCTGACCGCTGGCTTTCCCTTGAACGATCCGACCTGGCCGGGTTGTTTTCTTCACACCCCTGGGAGGGTGGCCTGCTGCCGTATGACCGGGCCTGGTCCTGGATGCGGGATCCGGACGGCCATGTGGTGCGGAACCTGAAAAAGGCGGGATTGTCGCAGGTGGCGGTGCGGGATCCGTCGACAACCGTTTGTCACCAGGCGGATCATCTGGAACAGATCGTGGGGGCGGTTGACCTGGATGACCCGGTCCGCCGGTTGCCGCTCCGCCTGTCGGCGGCCACGCAGCAGGCGGGAACCGTGCGCATGCCACGCCGATGCCGGCCCCTGGTGGTGATACATCCCGGCAGCGGCAGTGCCATCAAAAACTGGCCGGTCGACCGTTTCATCCGGATAGCCGAATGGGTGGATGGCGCCGGTTATACCCCGGTATTCACCATCGGGGAGGCGGATGCCGTGGTGCGTTACGAATTGGAACGGCGGAACAACCGTTATCCGCTGCTGGAGGGATTGTCCATCCGGGAAATGGCGGGACTGCTGTCCCGGGCCGCGTTGTACCTGGGCAACGATTCCGGCATTTCTCATCTTGCCGCGGTGATCGGCATCCGGACCTTCGTGGTGTTCGGGCCGACTGATCCCGACGTGTGGGCGCCGGTCGGGCAGGCCGTCACGGTGATCCGGCCGGACCGTTTGAACGCCCAGGCGCTCCGGTCGATTACGGCTGAACAGGTCTGGCAAATCATGCGGCCCTTCGGTGCCGGTTGATCAGTAGCGGAAGGTGCTGCCGCCGATATATTCCCGGAGGATCGAGGTCTGCGGGATGGTGCGGGCGGGGGCCGGAAGGAAATTCAGGAGAAATTCGGTCAACCGGCGTGATTCGGCATATTCCGGGGAATCGGGCTTGATCTGCATGAGCAGGGGTTCGACCAGCGGCTTGAGTATGGCCAGTTCGTAATCCAGCGCGGAATTGAAGGTGGCATCGGCTTCCTTCTGGAATGGGAAGATCCAGCGCTTCTCGCCGCGCCGGACCGATGTCCACAACCGCAGGGTGTTTAATGCGGAATGGCCGCGGTACTTGTGATCGCGGACCATCCGGCGCATCAGGCGGTTGTCGGTGGTGGATATCCGGTTATTGGCGTCCACGTTGAGCTGGGTCAGGGCGCTGATGTAGATCCGGAACTTGGATTCATGGGGGACGAGTTGGGTGAGGCGCGGATTCAGGCCGTGAATGCCTTCGATGATCAGGATCTGGTCGGGAAGCAGGTGCAGCTTCTCCCCCGAGTATTCCCGTTGCTTGGTGGTGAAATTATAGGTGGGCCGGTCGATGGTGCCACCGTTCATCAGGGTCAGCAGGTGTTCGTTGAACAAGTCAAGGTCCACGGCTTCCAGGTGCTCGTAGTCGGGTTTCCCGGTCTCGTCGATGGGATTGTGCTCGATACCGACAAAATAATCATCGGTGGCGAGGGTGAGCGGGTGCAGGCCGTTCACCTGCAATTGGACGGATAACCGCTTGGCAAACGTGGTCTTGCCGGCGGACGAGGGGCCGGCGATCAGGACGAAACGGATCGTTGCTTTCCGGGCGGCGATCTGGTCGGCGATCCGGGCGACCTTCTTTTCGTGGAGGGCTTCGGCGGTTTGGACGAATTCCTCGAAGCGGCGGCCTTCCGCGATGATCGCGTTCAGCCGGCCCACGGTGCTTACCCCCAGGATGCGGCCCCATTGCTTGTGTTCCTGAAAAATGTTGAACAGGTGGGGTTGGTCCTCGAAGGGGGCCACCCGGCCGGGCTCTTCACGGGCGGCGAATTGCAGGACAAAGCCAGGCGGGTACGGGATCAGTTCAAAACACTGGAGAAGCCCCGTGTGGGGGGCCAGGGGACCGTGTGCGAAATCCAGGAAACCGCCGCACTCATGCACGACAATGTGCGGGGGGTTGCGGAAGGTGAGCAGGTTCAGCTTGTCGGCCAGTCCGACGCTGGTGAATGCCTTGACCGCATCGGTATAGGCCAGTTTATGGCGGTTGATGGAGTGGGATTCCGCCACCAATTGCTGCATGCGCTGCCGGATGGTGTCCAACTGGACCGGCGTGATCCCATGGCGGGGTTCGACATGATTGGTCTGGAAACTGCAATACAAGCCGACACCCAGTGAATGCTCGACCGCGAAAGAGGCTTCGGGAAACTGTTCCGCCACCACCCGGGCCAGGAGATAACACAGGGAGTTGCGGTAGATGCGCCACCCGTGGGGATCGGCCATGGTCAGGAAACTGACCGTGCAGTTCGTGGTCAGGGGATAGGTCATGGAACAGACGTCGTGGTTGACCAGGGCGGCAATGGCCGGCAGGTCGCCGGATGCAGCGTGCGGTACAAGGGATCCGACGGAGGTGCCAAGCGGGAGGGAGACCGGTGGGCGATCATTGACCTGTACCTGAATCATAGGCGCATTCATGGCATGACCTTACCAGAATCAGCAGGGTGCTGCCAAGTCGCATCAGCGTCCCGGTGCTGGAGCCGGGGCGAACGTCCTCGTGAGCCGTCTGTCTGATCCGGCTGGAGCCGGGGCGACCTCGCCCCGGTCTGATCCTGATCCAACACGACCAGTCGGTTATACTTTCCTTAAAGCAGGGCGGAGGCGACGGTGTCGGCCAGACGGATGCCGGCATCGGTGAGTTTCCAGCGTGGACCCTGTCGGGAGACGAGTCCGTCTTTCCTCAGGGTGTTGAGCGCCTTCATCCAACGGGCCCGGTGCCCGGGCGCCCGGTCGAGGAACGGGCGGAGCGTGATGCCGTCCAACAGTCGGAACGCGAATGCCAGGCGTTCGGATGCGTCGGTCTCTGTTGAGAGGGTTTCAAATCGGCGGGGGGGCAGATCGCTTTTCCACGGGGTGCAATAGGACTTGACGGAGGGTCGGTTGGTCCACCGGTCCAGTCCCACCCGGGATGCGGCGGCGGGCCCGAACCCGAGATAGTCACCGCCCTGCCAGAAAGCCAGGTTGTGACGGCAGCGTTGTCCCGGCCGGGCATAATTGGAGATTTCATACCGGTGATAGCCCGCGCCGGCCAGTCGCAGGGCGGCGGTGTGGATGCGGCGCAATTCGGTGTCAACCGTCGCGGCCTGCCATTTCCCGGTGCGTGCCGCACGCGCCAGCGGCGTGCCGGGTTCAACCGTCAGGTCATACACCGACAGGTGGTCAGGTACAAGGGCGATGGCATGGTCCAGGTGGCGGCGCCAGGCAGCGGCATCGATGCCGGGAACGGCGGCGATCAGGTCGAGGTTCAGTGACGGTATGCCGGCGGCACGGATGTCGGCGATGCTGTCATAAACCTGGCGTACCGTATGCCGCCGTCCGAGTTGCCGGAGTACCGGATCGGAAAACGACTGGACACCCAGGCTGACCCGGTTCACCCCGGCTTGTTGGAGCAGGACCGCCTTGTCGCGCGTGAGCGAGCCGGGATTCGTTTCCACCGTCCATTCGGTTTCCCGGGTGATGTGGAACCGGTCCGTGAACAGCCGGCACAATCGATCGAGTTGATGGATATCGAGGACGGACGGGGTTCCGCCGCCGATGTAAAGGGTGCGGGGGACCTTTGGCAGGAGCCCGCGATTGCCGGCTTCATGGAACTCGTGGGTCAGGGCATCAAGATAGCGGTCGGCAGGTGCGGCATCGAACCGTTCGGAATAAAAGGCGCAATAACGGCAGGCTCCGTCACAAAACGGAACATGAACATAAAGGTGTACAACGCCCGTCTGCATGGATCGGCACGGTACCCGCTCGATCCGTCATGGACAAGCCTTTTGCGTCCGACAGGGTGCGTTTCGGTGCTGGGGTGGGGGGAGGGTCAGAGGAATGATGTGGGGTCT
>Ga0156641_1029_pt1 | contig 15720 bp, 16 predicted proteins | sample RifOxyC3_FD_110715 | JGI IMG/M metagenome (GOLD analysis project Ga0156641, IMG submission 110715) | Lentisphaerae bacterium RIFOXYC12_FULL_60_16 | reverse complement strand
AGAGAGTGACCACTCTCATAACGGCCAAAGGATGCCAACACCATCCTGTAGGTCAGTCATTCAGGGATGCGCCCCCTCAATCCTCCAATCATCCTCCCTCCTTGCGGACAGCCGGGGAATGCGCTATAGCTTTGTACTATGATTATGGTGTAGAACCTTTCGTGACCACCCCCACCGGTGGGGTGATGATGGAGCGCACCATATGTCGTAAATATTGTCATAAACCGAACGGCAGAATGAAGTAATGCAGTATTAATGTTACATGTTACGATGTGACCCTGATGCCCTTTGACCCTGATGCCCTTCGGATGCCCTCGGGAGATAACGATAACGGACTTCCGCCAATGACAACAGGAGCGTAGATGAGCGAATATGAAGTATATTGTTCTCATGGAAGCATCCGTGTGCTGAAAGCAGGAAAGCCGATCCACATGCTGAAGCTGCTGGAACTTGCAGAGCCGGCTTTTTCCTGCGGCGACGATTCAGACGGATCACGGAACTTGGCGTATGCAATACTTTCTGATTTTGCAGGAGACTTGTACGCGCAATCTTGGTGTGAAGACTTTATGTTTCAATTTGTTACACATGAAAGAAGGCTGACTTGGTCAATTACAACGATGCAAATCGACAAATACATTGCACTTCTATCTCAAGCTAAACTTCTAGCCCAGAAACCCATAAACAAGCTTGAGACAATATGAAATATTGCCAACAAATAAGCACCGCTCGCCTCATGAGGAAAACATGCAGACACAGCAGGCGACATACAACTTTGACCTGAAGGATGCGGCATTGGCCTATGCAGTGGCCGCTGAACGCATTCTGAACGATAACATCGCTTTTGTTGAGGCAAATGAGGCTTTCAAGCCAATCATTGTCAGTCACCTTTTCCAGTCGATCGAGGCATCACTCAAACACACAGGAATTGCCTCCGAGCTATTCACCTCAGGAGAAGCACGTAGCCCAAACACTAGATCGGGACACGGGGTCAAAGAGTTGGCGATGTTGGCAACCGATCGACTTGGATCAAAGGATGTGCGGGTATTGATCATGGCCTTAACTTGCCAGACGCAGGACCATCATTCTCAGGACATCTTGAACAAAATGATCATGTCCAGTGCCTTTGAACGTACCCGAGATGCATATGCGAAACGCCGTCTTGGATACGCAGAAGTTCGTGATGGTGATTTCTGCATCATCACACCCATTACGTCATGGATAGCATCAGTCAAGAATGTCGCACATAACCTTGACTACGCTGTGAAGGTGATCCGTCAATGGAAAGCTTCCCCTTCTCAATCCACCCACTTTGCCGTTTGGTTCCGAGCCTTGAAGGCATGATTCGGAGGCGAATAAATGCGCGTTGTATCGACAGGGAAAGACAATGCGAGATAAGTGGTATGCCGACAATCGCGATCTTGTCAAATGGTCGATTCTTCTTCACTTAGCCAAAGACCCTTCGGCTACACAGATACTCCAAATCGCGTACTACCGCCCGGATTTCTTGGGGCACACTTGTCCGAATACAGAATCGCGAGATTCTCGTCACGGAGATGCACGGCATCGAGAACGGTTGCAAGTGCGACCTTATGGTTGTAGGTCCAAAGGTGCCCATGCGCTTCAATCTGGAAGGACGTGGAGGACATGGTAAAAAAGCAGACTGGCTGTCCTATCTTCGACAACGCCGTTGATTCGCTAGAACACGGTCTACGACTGTATCAGGACGGTAATTACCCCAACGCTCACAAACACGCCATCCTCGCTGTGTATCAGGCAGTTGAACTTTTCCTTAAGGATGCACTGTACCGCATCAATCCGGTCCTCATCTATGCTGATATCGACAAACAGGTGAGGGATGACTCCCGTACCGTAGGGTTCAAGGATGCTGTCGTCCGCCTGGAGAATCTCAATGTGCATATTGCCACGGAATCGAAGCAGAGCATTGAGCGACTTCAGAAGCGACGGAATGTGATTGAGCATCTCGAATACAAGCCTTCCGATAATGATCGCTCACGCATGGCGGATGCCATCAAAGTTCTGTATGACTTCGTGCCCCAATATCTGAAGGACGGAGAATTGGCCGACTACATTGATGATGATCTCTGGCGTGAGTTGCAGGTATTCATCTTGGACTATGAGAAACTCGTGGCTGAAGCGCAAACGCAAGTCGATGAGCTGACAACAGTGCCCCCCGGAGATTACGGGCCAGAGGTCGTCGAATGCCCACAATGTGGTAACGCGACCCTTGTGATTGGGGGGCGAAACAGTGGGGATTATTGCTTTTTCTGCCGCCGCACGCTCCCAATGGCTCAATGTTGTGATTGCTCGGAATACTACCCGGCGGAGATGCTGAAGGAAGTGTCTCGGTGTCCCGATTGTATGTGGGCACAGGGGGAAAAGGGTTGAAAGGGAAAAGCAAGGTCGGAATATGAAAGCAAAGGTCTACATCGAAACAAGCGTAATCAGCTACCTGTGCGCCCGTCCGTCACGCGACTTAATCGTGGCGGCGAACCAGGAAGTCACGCGGGAGTGGTGGGAGAGGGAACGCGGCCGCTACGATTGCTATGTATCGGCGCTTGTCATCGAGGAGGCTTCATCCGGAGACACGAAGGCAGCGACAATACGACGCACCGTCATCGCCGAACTGCGAGAGGTGGCCGTGGACACGGCTTCCCGTGAAGTCGCCCGTGAACTGTTGGCCCGGACCGGCTTTCCGCCGCGCGTTACGGACGATTTGGCGCACATCGCCACCGCCGCCATTTACGGGATGGACTATTTGCTGACGTGGAACTGCGCCCATATCGCGAACCCGCATTGGCAGCCCAAGGTGGTGGCGGCGCTGCGGGACTTGGGCTATGAATGCCCCGTGATCTGTACGCCACAGGCTTTGTTGGAAGGAGAAGTACGATGAAGAAAGACTCGATTATACGGGATATCCACGTCTTCCGCGAGGAACATGCCCGCAAGTTTAACTACGATCTCGATGCCATGTTCGCGGACCTCCGCCGCAAGCAGGCCCGACGGAAGAACGTGGCCGATTTGAAACCTGTCAAACCGGCCTTGTCCTGTGTTGCGGAGCCGCATGCGGCCTATGGAACCGATTGCACGAAGAAGGTGAAGAAGACGGCCCGATGAGTAACAAGGTTAATATTTAATGATTACGATAGGGCGGCTCGTTCGCAACCAGATCATTGAGTGCCTGGTAAAGAGCCGACATCACAAGAATTATCGTTGCAGAGCGGGGCGGCTGACAAAAGGGCGCTATGCGTGATCGGTTAAAACGAGCCATAAAGCCATTTGCCTGCCTTGTTGCCGTGGTGCTGGCGGTATACGTGGTCGCTGAACAGGCCATGTTGCGGCGAATACGTTCGGAGCTAAACAATATCCATCCCAATGGATACGCTATCCTTGGTCTCCGAACAGGCGGTGAGGTAGCGGAAATCCCCAATCTATGGCGCATGTTGTCACTGGCTTACACGTACCGTTACTCTGGGCGGTATCTCCCCGAGGGTAGTGGAGGGTTCACCGGCAAGAAAAACTACCTGCTCATGATGGTCAGCGATAACCAGGCAATCTATCTGCACACGTGGTCGTTCCGAATGTTTGGCCTTGATCCCGATTACAGCCGGCCTGGGCGTAACGATATCATTGCAAACCTGCCGGACGATTCACGTTGGTTGTATCAATTCAACGCGGCAAAACGTTTTCGGCGTAAAGGACTCTGGTTTTGCGGCTTGCACGTCAACCATTCGGACTTGAAATATTACTGGCGGCCAATGTCTGAAGAGGCAAATGTGAGATTTGCGCGGGACGACGGCCCAAATTAGCCGGGCCAACCTACCTGAGGGGTCAGTTTATGCTGAGGCGGTACTTGAAAAGCCAGGACTCAACCGCCGTTATGGTAGCTTTATGGATGGGCTTATTTCTGGTGCCCCTGAGTTGATTACGACGCCAGCTACCATCCGGGCATCTTGAGATTGAAAGCGTCGCGCGTTCCGGAGCCAACACCCGATATATGTAAACATTGCCCGCTTGAACCATTGATATAAAGCAGCCCACACAATTCTTTTGCTCGATTCCTTCAGTGGTTAGATCAACCGGCCTGCACAGGGGTATGATGTCTGGGGTTCCTGGAATGGGTGGTGGCGGGAAAGGGGTTTCATCGGTGGCTATTGGTTTCAATCGCCTCAACCGGCGGGCCGGAACACCACGTCGGTGTTGTTCCGCAATATACTCCGCCCTGCGCTGTTGCTGGAGTTGTTCTTCTTCCAGTCTACGCTGTTGACGGGCTTGATACTCAACATCCAGGTCATTAAGGAACCGATCAATCTGGTCGAGACTATCAAAAGGCTGAATTGGGTGGGTCATTGCCAGCATGGTATAAAGCCGTAAGGCTTCGATGAGCCGATCTGACGGCAATTCTGCCATCGGCTCATCGGTAGATTCCGCAAGCCTCGTCATCAGCTTGGGCGATACCAGGAGCCGGAGGCGGTTATTGACCAGAAGGCCGAACATGGTGCGATTGATGCAGGGGAGATGTGCCAGCCGACGGCTGAGCGATGGGTCGGTACTCAACGCTATCCGCAGGCTGCGTAGCGACATGGGGTCGACGGCTTCCGGCTGGATCTTGCGCATGGTCCGGACCATGGATTCGGTGTCGGGAAACCCCAGCCATTTCAGGATGGCCCGTTGTTTGCGGTTGCTGTACCAGACCGCTTGTTCCGCCGCAATGCCGGGATTAACGTTTCTAAAAATGTCATTGTTGGCCAGGCAATAGGCGAGAATCGGATTCGATCGGGCCAGATCGATGGCAGGCGGGTGGCTGGCCATCAGGGTGAGCAATGCCCATTGGTGACTGGCGAAGGGGTCCACCAGCGTGACAAGGTCAGCGGGCACTTCAGCCCGGAAGGCGTCAAACGCCTGTTGCTTGGGATCCGGTTGTGCCGTGGCAGGAGGCGGTGATTCAGGCGGACGAAACAGGCGGATTTCTGGATGAAATGCCGCCCAGGGCCGGAACGGTAATTGTTCTTCGGCCAGGGGTGTTGGCTTCCAGCGAATCCGCATGTGCGAAAGAAGTGTCTGGATATGCAGCGCGCCGTCCTGCCAGGCAAATTGCGGGGCATCAAGCGACAGCGGCTGAATCTGGTCGGCGGGTTCAGGCATCAACAGGTTCCTTTTATGGACGGTCCCGGATCAATGACGAGGTAGGCATCATTGTGATTTCCCTGACGTTTGCCAAGCCGGTTGATTGGGAATACTGACCTCTGAAAACTGAACACTTCTCCATCCCCTTGGCGTTTATCCGCGTCCATCGGCGGTTCCATTTCCCCTCCGCTCCGCTCAACCCATTTTCCATGCTTGTCACCCATCAGCGCCGAATTGTAACCGCCGATAAACGCCGATGAACGCAGACATTCGAGGAATCCGGGGACAGACAAGGCGATTCCGATAACCGGATGGTATTGCCCGATTGATTCAGCCGTTTTGGCGCCAGACTTTGGACCATTGCAATGATCGCAATTATCTGCAATGTATTATTTCTATACCGGTCGGGGCGGGTTGGGCCAATCGGCAGGTTGTGTCAAGGCCGGGTCATTTGAAGCGGGAAGGCAGGACGGGCATCGCATGAGTGATGTGCTTTTGAACGAGCGGCAGCGATGGTTCCTTGCTCAACTCGCCACCGGTGCAAATCCGAGGGCAAGCAACATAGTTCAGCAGTTCCGCGTGGCTGTGCCAACAGCTAAACGTGATATCTCTGCCATGAAACAACACGGTCTGATCCACTTCCAAGGCGGCACAAAGACAGGGACGTACGCCCTGTCGGATTCGCAACCGGGTTCAGCACACGCGTTGGATGATCCTGCAAATGATCCTGCAAATGACAGGATCAATGATGGAACAGGCGATCATGATGAATGAACTGTTCTCCAGATTGACCAGCGAACAGACGCTTGAGGTGCTGGCGCGACTGAGCAGCGCGGACGACGAGAGCGGTGGACGATTCCGGAACTTCCTGCTCGTTATCCGTTCTCGCGTGCCTCGCCGTAGCCCGTAGGGCGAAGGCGGGTCAACCGCCTCCATCGCCAGAGGAAAGCGGCGTCGAGCCGCCGCACTCCAAGTAGTGCCTGGTTCCGGCGCCAGCGCCCCCCGTGCACTCCCTGAACTTCTGTATTCTGTTTGCTGAACTTCTGATATAGTCGGGCGCCAATTTACAGGATCCGGTGTGCGCTTATGAATGCATTAATGGCTTTCCCAACATCCTTCGGGATGGTGATCTCCGGTGATGCGATCGTCGCGTTGTCGGCGGTACGCCGCGATGCGGCGGGAACCACCGGGTTCTTCCGGTTCGTCGAAACGGGGACACCGGTCCCCCCCGCCATTCTGAAGGCCGAGGGTATTCCTGCTTCGGCGATGAAGACTGCACTCCCGATCGAAACCGTACGGGAGGATTTGCTCGCGTTCCTGCCGCCGGAGTGTGTGCTGCTCGTACACGATTCCGCACCGGTGCGGAACGTGTTGCATCACCTGCTGTCCGGCGCATCGAAGCACACGCTGCTTGATACCCGCGAACTGGCAGGCATCCTGTTCCCGTCAACCGGCAACCACGACTTGCGGAGCCTGGCAGACGTGCTGGGCCTGCAACCGGACCCGGATGTGCCGGACCCCGGTTTCCGCTTCGCACAGGACAGTCTCCTGATCCTGTCGCTGTGGGACCGGCTCGCCGGGGAAGCGGCCTCGCTCCCGAAATCCCTGGTCCGTGAACTGTACGCGCTGTTCGCCCCGCTTCGAAGCCATCCGCTGCGCACGTTCTTCAAGACCTGTTCCGACGCACCAAGGCGGGCCGACGCGTATCCGGAGGCTGCCGGCGGGTTGCGCGGCCTGTTCAGTGCGGAAGTCGTGCCGCGGATTGAAAAGCAGAATCCTGATGGCCGGGAATGGGTCCCGGTGGATGTGGCAAACGTGGAGAAACTCCTGGGCGCTGGCGGGATCCTTGCCTCGAACATCCCCGACTATGAATTCCGTCAGGAACAAGTGGATATGGCCATCCGGGTGACCGAGGCGCTCAATGCATCGAAGCACCTTGTTGTGGAGGCGGGGACCGGTACCGGCAAGAGCCTGGCCTACCTGGTGCCGGCCATCCTCTGGGCCGTGGCCAACGATATGCCGGTGGTGGTAAGCACGAACACCAAGAACCTGCAATCCCAGCTGCTGGGCAAGGACCTGCCGCTGTTGACCGGCCTGGTGGGCAGGGGATTGAAGGCGGCGGTGATCAAGGGGCGGCGAAACTATCTGTGCGTGCGCAAACTCCTGTTCGCCCTCGAACACGCAGGGCTCGACCTGTCGCCGGAGGAACGACTGGCACTCGCCGGCGTACTGGTGTGGTCGATCCGGTCGGCATCCGGGGACCTGTCGGAATGTTCGGCCGCTGCGGGACCGGCGGATCCCGCGCTGCATGAGATGATCACCGCGGATGCGAGCGAATGCCGGGGCGGCCGGTGCGACCACCGGTCCCGCTGTTTCCTGTTCCGGGCGCGCCGCCATGCCTTGTCGGCCCATATTGTCATCGCGAACCATGCCGTGGTGTTTACGGAAATGGCCGACGGCGATTCGAGCATGGTCCTGCCGCCGTACCGGCACGCCATCCTGGACGAAGCGCACAACCTGGAAGACGCCGCCACCCGCGGCCTTTCGATGGAGCTTTCGCGATACGGTATTCATTTTCTGCTCGGCCGGTTATGGAGACCGGGACGCCGCCATCACGATGGCGGGATTCTTCCGGCACTGACCGACCACCTGGGGCGATACCGGTCCATCTCACCCGAGGTGGTCGGGCGGATGGAGCAGGATGCCGTTAAAGTCATGGACGCCATGGCCGCCCTTGACCCGGTGATTGACACGCTTTTTTCCGAACTGTCCGCGCTCCTCGAGGGGGCACGCGGCAGGGAATCACTTCGATACAGCGCCGAACGGCGGATCGAGTCGGACTGGGCGCTGGTGCTGGGCGCCCGGGAAAACCTGGGCCGTGCGCTGGGGGGACTCTCCCTCCTGCTGTCGGCAATCATTGAAACGCTGGGGCATGAGTCGCTTGAGGCGATGCCCGACCGGGAGAATTTCGCGAAGGAAATCAACGGGGTCCTGGTGCGCGTGAAGCAGTTTTCGGCCGAGGCGGCATTCGTGGTGGCGGGGGCATCGCCGGACCATGTGTTCTGGGTCGAACGGACCAAGGGCCGGCAGGGCGGCGCCCGGGCCTGGGCGGCGCCCATCAGCGTAGGCGCGATGCTGGCCGAACAGCTGTACGCGCAGAAAGCGTCGATCATCTTCACGTCCGCCACCTTGACCGTCAACGGCTCGCTGGACTTCGTCAAGAAGCGGCTCGGGTTGAACGTGCTGGAGCCCGGCCGGATCCTGGAGATGACCGTGGGGAGCCCGTTTGACTATGCCCGTCAATGCACGTTCATGGTGCCGTTGTTCCTGCCGGAGCCGGGGGAATCCGGCGGCAACTATGCCGAGGCGCTGGGGCTGCTGCTGGCGGAGGTGTTCCGCCGTACGCATGGCCGGGCGCTGACCCTGTTCACCAGTTATGACATGCTCCAGGGCTGTGCGCGGACACTCCGGGCGCAGATGGGCGCCGACAGCGGACAACTGCTGGTGCATGGCGAATCGGGATCCCGCGAACACATCACGCAGACGTTCAAGCAGCAAACGGAATCCGTGTTGTTCGGCACGCACTCGTTCTGGGAAGGGGTGGACGTGCCGGGCGAGAGCCTGACCTGCCTGGTGCTCGCGCGGCTGCCATTTCCGGTGTTCACGGATCCGATCGTGGAGGCCCGGTGTGAGCGGCTGGAATCGGAGGGGACCAGCGCCTTTGCGGGCTATTCGATCCCGGCTGCCGTGATCCGGTTCCGGCAGGGGTTTGGACGTTTGATCCGGCACCGGAACGACCGGGGCATCGTCATCGTGGCCGACCGGCGCGTGGCGCAGAAATCGTACGGGCAATGGTTCCGCCGGAGTGTTCCCGCCCCCATGCAGAGCTATGCCGAACGCGGCGCCTTTCTTGATGCCGTGGATCAATTCGTCCGGCAGATGTCCGACGAGCGGGACGCAGAAGGTAGAACGTGACCGGTTGAACGTGGAATGTGTTCAGACGGGAGAACGTGGGAAATTTCAGCGGTGGAGCGGAGCCGCTGTCGGACCCTTGGTATCGGCGCGAAGGGTCATCGTGATGAGGGCGCCGGCGGCGGCTACCGCGGCGGCCAGGAGGAAGGCCGGGATGAAGGTGCCATAGTGGTCGGCAAGGGCACCGGCAACAGCCGGACCCAGTGCCTGGCCAAGACCGAAAAACAAGGTCACGAATCCCAGCGCCGCCGGCGTGAGTTGCGGACCAACCTGATCGCCACAGGCTGCCGCCATGATGGCGGGTATGCTCCAGGCGCATAAACCGAATACGACCGCCGAAAGGGTCAGGGCAACCGGATGCCGGCCCGCGGCAAACAGGATATAGGCCAGGACCTGCAACAGGTACAGGGCCATGAGCGTCCGGCGCCGGCCCAGCCGGTCGGAAACCGCACCCCAGACAATCCCGCACAGCAGGCCGCAGGCGCCCATGATGGTGAAGAGTTTCCCTGCCTCCAGGTTTGAATAGCCGCATTCGCCCACCAGACGGCGGATGAAGAAGGTCATGTAAATGATGTAGGAGAACCCGAACGCCACGTAGACAAGTCCAAGATGCCAGACGGCGGGGGATCGGTAGACCTGGGTCCAGGAGGCGCGCGGCGCCGGCACGGCGGACGCCGCGGCATCCGCACCCAACGGCAACAGTCCCCGTTCAGCGGGCCGGTTCCGGAGCCCGGCCAGGCTGGCCGCGGCAATCACCGCCGTGAGGGCGGCAAACCCGTACCAGGCAATCCGCCACCCGTCCACCGGGATGTTCGCCAGCAGGGGTGGAACGCTGAAGCCCACGGCCATGAGGGCAAACGAGGATCCGGTAACGGCGATTCCCGACAGGAGCCCGCGGCGTGATGCCGCCGCCCAGGAGGCAACCAGGCCCATGACCGGCACATTGCTGGCGCCGGACCCGATCCCGGTCACGGCTCTCCAGAGCGCGGCTTCTGCATAATGGTCCGAAAGGCCGGTCATCAGCATGCCGGCAGCCACCAGGAAAAGTCCGCCCGCGATGACGATGCGCGGGCCGAACCGCGAGGCAAGCGCCCCGCCGACAAATGACATGGCGAGATAGCCGGCAAGGTTGGCGGTGGCCAGCAGTCCGGCCTGCGTGTTATCCAGGCCCAGGGACTGTTGCATGGCCGGCAGAACCGAGGCATAGCCGAACCGGGCCAGCCCGAGGGACGCAAACACCACCAGCAACGCAAGGCCCGCCACGATCCACGCATAATGGATTCCGGGTCGGTTCGTTTCCATGGGTGTCATGCATCCTTTCCGGGCTGTCATTCCGACGTCTGAAACAGGGGGACCGGTACCTGCATGTTCGCCAGTTCGTAGTACAGCCCCCGGTTGGCCAGCAGTTCGTCATGCGTGCCGGATTCCACCAGCCGGCCGCGGTCCATGACCACGATCCGGTCCGCATGCCGGACGGTTGAGAGCCGGTGCGCAATAATCAGCGTCGTGCGGTTGTGCATGAGTTTTTCAAGTTCCTTCTGGATCTGCTGTTCGGCCACGGTATCGAGGGCGGAGGTGGCTTCATCGAGGATCAGGAGGGAGGGGTTCTTGAGGAACACGCGGGCGATCGAGATCCGCTGCCGCTGGCCGCCGGAAAGGTTGACGCCGCCTTCGCCGAGTTCCGTGTGGACCCCCTCCGGCAATTGCGCAATGAAGGATTCCAGCGCCGCGAACCGGATGGCCGCCGTGACCTCGTCCTCGGTGGCGTCCGGTTTGGCAAACCGAAGGTTCTCGAGGATGGTTCCACTGAAGAGGATGGAATCCTGCATCACGATCCCGGTGTTCCGCCGGATGGAGGCCAGCGTGATTTCGCGGACATCCTGCCCGTCGATCGACACGGTCCCGTCATCCACGTCGTAGAACCGCAGCAGTAATTGCGTGATGGTGGTTTTCCCGGAACCTGACGGGCCGACCAGTGCCACCACCTGGCCGGGTTCGATCTCCAGATTGAAATCGTCGATGGTCCTGGCCGGGGGCACCGCCGGCGGCGTATCCGACATCGGAGGATAGGTGAACGTGACATGCCGGAAACTGATCCGGCCTTCGCCGCGGGGCAGGTCCTGTGCGCCCGGCCTGTCCGCCACGGTCGGGAATGAATTGAACACTTCGTTGATCCGTGTGATCGAGCCAAGCGCCTGGGCCCACTGGGTCATGGCGTTCATCAGGTTGGAGAGGGGATGGCTGACCATCGGGGCAAAGAGGATGACGGCGACAATGTCGCCCGCCGTAATGATGCCGGCGCTGGCCAGGAACGTCCCGAAGATGGCGATGAGCGCATTCTGGAAAATATCCGGTGCGCTGATCAACACATGACGATAGGTGCTGAACCGGAGAAGTCGGTCGCTCAAGGTCAGGTGTGCGCGGTTCAGGGCCTCGAACCGCCGGGCCACATCATGTTCCTTGCCGAAGGCGCGGATCAGGGTATGCCCGTCGAGTTTCTCCGTGGCCTCCGCGGAGATTTCCCCGAGCTTGTTCGCGATGGCCCGGGAATGTTTCCGGATGGGGCCCATCATGCGGCGGACGAAATACAGCTGGACGAGGGCCCAGGCCAGGACAAACAGCGACAGTTGCCAGCTGGTCCAGAACATCATGCCGAGCACCGGGACCAGGGTCATGATATCCCAGATCAGGCGGCCCATGAGGGACATGACCGTGGTGGCCCCGTTCTGGATGTCCGACACGATCCGCGAGGTGAGGTCACCGGTTTTGTTCCGGGCGTAGAAATGGGCACACAGTCCCTGCAGGTGACGCCACAACCGCACGCGCAGGGCGAAAAAGACGCGCATGGACACCCGGCCCATGGTGATGATGCGCACGGCGGCGAGCGGTTCGAAGACGACCAGGAACCCCGCGATGCCCAGCAGGACCCGCACCAGGTTCTGTTCCATCCAGGCGAAGTTGCCGGTGGCGGCCTGGTCCACCACAAACCCGACCAGCTTGGGGATCGGCGTCAGCAGGGAGGACTCGACGGCGGTCATCAGCAGGCCGGCCAGTAGGAGCTTGCGCTGCGGGCGCAGGGCATCCAGGTAGAACGAGAGGGCTTCCCGGTTGGTCATGGATGAAGGATCCGTGCGTGCATCCCGTAAACCTGCCGGAAACCATCCCCTTATGGCAAGCAGGAAGGCGGGGGGTGGGGGAAGTGTGGGGATGGGAGATGTTCAGTTTTCTGTTGGTAATTCCGGTGGAGGGGCGAGCTCCCGCGAGCCCGTCTGGTCCGGGGTGGTTGGAGTTTGACAGGGAGCATCAGGGACAGACACCGGGAGTACGAACGAACGGCTCGGCAGGGACCCTGCTTTGCCGAGGCTACGCAGGGACGCCTCGTCCAGGAATAGAGGGCGGAGCGCCCGCCCTGAGCGAAGTCGAATGGCGGTCGCCGCCGGTTGGTCCGGTTGCTTACCGGCCAATTACACTGCGGTATCTCCGGATAAAAACATCCTGAAACTTTGTATTGCAAAGTACTCTGCGTATTGATATCTTGTTTTCAGAAAGCGACGGGGAACCATGATTGCCAACCATATTCATGATGCGTTGTCGCAGGTGCGGAAGTTGCAGGAGGTGATCCTGGAACGGCGCTCTTTCCGTGGATATTCGGGTACCGCCCGGGCCATGGGGGGACTGGTGGCCCTGGCCGGCGCCTGCGTGCTTTCATCATCCCGGATGCCGTCCTCGGAATGGGCACACCTGGCCGGGTGGAGTGTGGTGCTGGTGATCGCCCTGTTGGCCAATTACGGAGCGCTGGCCTACTGGTTCCTGTTTGATCCGGAAGCCCGGCGGGAATTTCTCCGGCTTATGCCTGCGGTGGATGCCATTCCGCCGCTGGCCGTCGCCGCCGTGATGAGCCTGGCGTTGGTGATGCACGGGCGATTTGATCTGCTGTTTGGAACCTGGATGTGCCTGTATGGGCTGGTTCATGTGCCGTACCGCCTTTCCCTTCCACGTGCCAATTACGGGGTGGGACTCTTCTACATGGTTTGCGGCGCCATCTGCCTGTTGACTCCGTTCGGACGTTTCACCAATCCATGGCCGATGGGTGTTGTGTTTTTTATCGGAGAGGCGAGTGGAGGATTGCTGTTGCAACGGCATCGGAACCGAAGCGGGGAGTAAAATACCATGACGAAAAATACCGATACACCGCATGAATTGCTGGAGAAGCTGTTCCATGAGCCGAACCGCCTGGCCATCCTGTCCGCCCTGTGCGCGGCGGACAAGGGCATGACCTTCAATGAGCTCCGGGATGGATGCAACCTGACGGATGGAAACCTCAACCGGCATCTGGCCGTCTTGCGTGACGCGGACGTGGTGCGTATCGACAAGACTTTCGTGGATGACAAACCCCGGACCACCGTATCCATCACGCGAAAAGGGCTGGACCGTTTTCAGGAATACCTGGCGGCCCTTCAAACCGTTTTGCAGGCAGCCCAAAAGGCGATCCCGGTCGAGAAGAAGGCCATGGTTCCATCCGGCGTGCTGCGCGCAGTCACGCGATGACCGCGTGTTCTGGCGATATGCTTTGTAATGCAAAGCGCTTTGTAATGATCTGAGAAAAAGGAGGAAATCATGAATCAATCAAGTGATGCCGGGATGATGTGTCAGGATGTCGGAAAGCCAGAGGCCCGGTTGCCACCGGATCTTCCGCAAGATGCTGAAACCATGTTGAAGGACGGCGGTTTACTGGCGGTTGCCGATGCCTTGTTGAAATGTCCGCATACCCTATTACAAGCAGTGCTGCGGGGTAACCGGCGGGTAGGGATTTACCTGTTGCTCCTCATGCTTGGCTGTTCCGCAGCGTATGGCCTGACCATGGGTTCATTTTCGGGCGGCATGCAGTTGTGGGCGGTACCGGTGAAGTCGATGGGCATGGTCCTGTTCAGCGCCTTGTTGTGCCTGCCGAGCCTCTACATTCTGGCGGCCTGGGGCGGCAGTGATCGGACCTTGTCCCAGATGACCGGCATATTATTACAGTCGCTGGGGCTTGCGGGTCTGTTGCTGGTCGGCTTTGCGCCGATTGCCTGGATATTTTCCCAGTCCACGGCCAGCATCGGGTTTATGGGCATGTTGCACCTGATATTCTGGGGTGTTTCCCTGGTGGTTGGGTTTCGTTTGATTTTCCAATCATTCGATGATCAGCCGACCGGCCGGCCGGTCGGCATATTGAAGTTCTGGTGTGTGGTGTTTGTTGCCGTCCTGTTGCAGATGTCCACGGTGTTACGGCCGGTTATTGGACCGGCGGAGCATGTCATGGAATACGGCAAGAAGTCATTTATTACCCACCTGTTTGAAAACCTGGACCAGACCCCGGCTCGACGGAGATGAGTATGCGCCGCTGGATGACAACGGTTTGTGCCATATGCCGCATGGATCAGCGGATGGCATCGACGCTGGTTGCTGCCGACGGGCGAAGCATCGGGCGTGTCCTTGTGGTGGTTGTGACGGGTGGCATGTTCTATGGATTCGTCTTCGGAATCTGGCGATCGCCGTTGCAGGCCTTGTATTCAGCCGGCAAAATGCCGCTCTTGTTCCTCAGCGTGGTTGGTGCGAGCGCCGGGATCAACACCATCCTGGCGCGTGTGGCCGGATGTGATCTGCGTCTTGCCCAGGTCTTTCTCTGCATGGTAACGGCCTTTGCGATAACGGCGGCCGTGGCGGCAAGCCTGGCGCCGGTGGCGGCCCTGTTCGTTGCCTGTATGCCGGGACCCCGGAGTGATCCGGGGCTGGCGGAACAGGCCTATTACCGGCTGTTGCTGCTCCATGTCGGAGTGATAGCGTTTGCCGGATTGCTGGGGAACTGGCGGGCATTGCGTTTGCTGGAAATAATGGCGGGACAGAAGCATCGCGCGAGGCGGGTGGGGTTGGCCTGGCTGGCAACGGCGGGGTTTGTTGGGTGCCAGTTGTCGTGGCTGTTCAGTCCGTTTCTTTGCAAGCCAACCCAGGAACCGCACCTGCTGCCGAAGGAATATTTCCAGGAGAATTTCTATGAGCGGGTCTGGCATAGTGCGGTGAAAGTGGCGGCAAGGTGATCGGCGGAAAGGATGGTGGGTCATGAGAAAACTCACATTGGTATTACTGGTCGGGCTGCCGGTGGTGGGGTTGTGGGCAATGGGGCATTTGCAACCCGGCGAGATTGCTGCGTACCTGGAATTTCCTCCTTTGACACGGCATGTGCCACACGCGCCGTTCTCGTGGCCGGTCTTCCTGGGGATGGCGCTGCTGATCGCAGTGGTGGTGTTACCGTTTGTGGTTGCCATGATGCGCGGGTCCCGCAAGCCGGTGCCGGAACCGGTTGCCGGCGGTGGGGGCCGGTTCCCTGGATGGGGGTGGTGTGGAGTTGCCTTCCTGGCGGCGGCCTGGGTGCTGGCCTGGACACGGTTCCCCGTGTTTGCGGGATTGCAGGCGTTTACCTTCACTCCGTTGTGGATCGGGTATATCGTCATCATCAACGCGCTTGCCTGGCAGCGGAGCGGGCGTTGCATGCTGGTGGACCGGCCGGGTTACCTGTTCAAGCTCGCGTTGTTGCCGGGTTACCTGTTCAAGCTCGCGTTGTTG
>Ga0156641_1054_pt1 | contig 15746 bp, 8 predicted proteins | sample RifOxyC3_FD_110715 | JGI IMG/M metagenome (GOLD analysis project Ga0156641, IMG submission 110715) | Lentisphaerae bacterium RIFOXYC12_FULL_60_16 | reverse complement strand
ATACCTGATCCATTACCCGATTGGGAAAGACGGGCTGTATTACCGGGGATACCCCGTCAAGGCGGGGAAACGCGCCTGTGTCCAGCTGCAGGTGATTGGCAGCAAGGATGGTCTGCCCGGAAAGAAGATTGAACGGCACTACCAGGTCGTGTCGTATGAAATGATCGAAGCACGGCTGGAGCTGAAGGTGCTTAATCCTGAACGGGTGGATGCCGATCTAGCGGACAGCCCCGCGTTGATGGCGGCCTTCTTGAAGCAGCAGGACCAGGCGGACCTGTTCATGGATCCTGCCCGGTTCCGGAGAATCGAAGCCCCTTGATCGTCAAACTCCGGTTGGGGATGAGAGGAACCGCCGATTAACGCCGATGGACGCTGATTTTGGAATGGAATCAACGAACCGCCATGAACCCGCGATCTGAAAAGCTGGAATCGATTCCGGGGATCGGGCCCTCGATTGCCGCGAAATTGCGGATGATCGGAATCCACGGGGTTGATGACTTGAACCAGGCGGATCCCGAACACCTGTACCAGGAACTCGAATCCGTGCTTGGGGTTCACGTCGACCGGTGTGTATTGTATGTTTTCCGGAGCGCCGTCTATTACGCGAGCCACCAGTCCCATGATCCGGAGAAGTTGAAGTGGTGGAACTGGAAGGATCCGGTTTGATGGGATCGAGTAAGGTGTTCCGCTTTGCGTTCTTGATGGGTGCTGCCGGACGCTGTATCATCCGATGCGCGGGTTGTGAACCCGGCACGGCAAACGAACGAGCCGTTCGGTGAACAAGGAGCGACCGTCATGCATGTTGTCCTGTTTGAGGATCATCATGTCGAAGATCTGTATCCAGTTTCGCTTTCCCGTCCCGCCTGGGCCGTCACGTGCGGCGTCCGGAATCTTCGCGATACGGTGACCGCGTGCGGCTGCACAGTGACGACCATCGTGCGGCCCCACCTCGCCCGAATCGTCGCTTCCGGGGGGGCGCCCGTTCCGCCTCCCGATGGGCCGGCACTTTTTCTGAATGCCAGCCTCGTGCCGGACGTGCGGTTGGTCCGGCGCCTGTTGGATCTCGCCGGGAAGGGGGACCCGTTCATGGTGACCTGCGGCGACCGCGTGGCGGCGGCGTTGCTCCGGGAGGGCGCCTCCCTGGCGGAGTCCGCCCGGCCGGACGACATCGCGGAGCGACTCCTGCTCCAGAAGCTCCCCCTGTGCGAAACAGCGGCTGCTTTCCTGTGTTATCCGTTCGACATTGTCCGCCACCACATGGATATCTTCGGCGCCAACCTGGAACACCTGATCGGGCTCCGGCCGTTCCGGGAGATCGCGAAGGGGGTATTTGCGGGAGAGAATGTGAAAGTGCCGGCCACGGCGCAGCTTCATGCCGAAGCGGGACCCATCGTGCTTGACGAGGGGGTTGTCATCCTCGATTTCGCCCTCCTGGTCGGCCCGGTCTATGTCGGCCGCCATTCCCGCATCATCGAACGGGCGACCGTGAAGGAAATGACCTGCATCGGGCCGACGTGCAAAATCGGGGGTGAGATCGAGGCATCCGTCATCGAGGGGTTTTCCAACAAGCAGCACCACGGGTTCCTGGGACACTCGTATGTGGGTTCCTGGGTCAATATGGGGGCCGGCACCTCGAACAGCGACCTCAAGAACACCTATGGGAGCATCCGGGTCCAGATTGGGGAGAAACGGATCGACAGCGGCATGCAGTTCTTCGGTTGTGTGATCGGTGATCATTCCAAGACGGCCATTAACACGTCGATTTTCACCGGCAAGATCGTGGGCGTCGCGAGCATGCTGTACGGTTTCGTGACGACCAACGTTCCGAGCTTCTGCAACTACGCCCGCTCCTTCGGCGAGATTACCGGGATCGACGTTGAGACGGCGGTCGAGACGCAACGGCGCATGTTCAAGCGGCGGAAGGTCGAGCAGACGGAACTCGACATCGCGCTGATGCGGGATTTGCACCGGCTGACGGAGCGCGACCGGGGGCTTGCAGCCGAACCCATCAGCCTCTAGTCCGTCCGGTGCGTGGCAGGCGGCACGGCGTGGCCGGGTCAGCGAGGAGACGAGGCAATGTGCGGCATCTTCGGATATGTCGGAAAGGTGGATGTCGGCCAGACCCTTGTGACCGGCATCCGCCGGCTGGAATACCGCGGCTATGACTCCTGGGGCGTGGCGATCGGGGGTGACGACGGTCTTACGCTGTTCCGCCGGGTGGGCCGGGTGTCGCAGGTGGACGAACCCTTCAAGCTCGCGGCCGCAAAGTCCTGGGGCGGGATCGCGCATACCCGCTGGGCGACCCATGGAGAACCCGCCGAACGGAACGCGCACCCGCATATGGACGGAGCCGCCCGTTTCGCGATCGTACACAACGGTATTATTGAGAACCATGCGGTGCTTCGGGACCGGCTTCGCGCCCAGGGTTGTGTGTTCCAAGGCGAGACCGACAGCGAGGTGATCGTCCATCTCATCGCGAGCCTCTACGATGGCCGGGATCCCCGGGCCGCGTTTGTCGGCGCGTTGCGCCTGCTCCGCGGCGCGTATGCGGTTGCCATGATCTGTGCGGACGCCCCAGGCACGATTTTCATCGCCCGCGACAGCAGTCCCATCGTCATCGGACGGGCGGACGGCTGCGCCGTGGTCGCGAGCGACCCCTGTGCGATCGTGCCGTTCACGCGGGACGGGATCTACCTGGCGGATGGCGAAGTGTGCGCGTTGCGGGAAGACGGTTACCGGATCTGGAACCTCAAGGACGAACCGGTGGAGGGGGTTGTCCAGAAGCTCGCGTATGACCTGGAATCGGTTGAACGCGGCACGTTTAAACATTTCATGCTCAAGGAGATTTACGAACAGCCCCGCACGATTCGGGATGCCATGCGCGGTCGTTTGGCCCGGGGGTCGGGTACGACCCGCGTGGATGGCCTCGGTCTGACGGAGGCGGATATCCGCCGCATCCGGAGCATCCGGATCCTGGGTTGCGGGACCTCCTGGCACGCCGGCTTGGTGGGCCGTTACCTGATCGAGGAAATGGCCCGCATCCCGACGGTGGTGGAGTATGCGGCTGAATTCCGGTATGCCGCGCGGGTGTTGGAGCCCGACACCCTGGTTATTGCGCTTAGCCAATCCGGTGAGACGGCCGACACCCTCGGGGCCTTGCGTGAAGCCAAGCGCCTCGGGGCCACGGTTGTCGGGCTCTGTAACGTGGTGGGTTCCGGCATTGCGCGGGAATGCGGGCGGGGTCTCTATCTTCGCTCCGGCCCGGAGATCGGGGTGGCCTCGACGAAGGCGTTCACCAGTCAGCTGGTCGTACTCGCGCTGCTGGCCCTCCATTTCGGCCGGGTCCGGGGCATGTCACTGGCCGACGGCGTCCGGTTTCTCGACGCCCTCGAGGCGTTGCCGGACCAGGCTGAGCAGATCCTCGGGAATACCGACGCGATAGCCGAAATGGGCCGTCTGGTGGCCGGACACCGGAATGCCCTTTATGTCGGTCGGCTCTACGAGTACCCCCTGGCGTTGGAAGGCGCGTTGAAACTGAAGGAAATATCCTATATCCATGCTGAGGGACTTCCTGCCGCTGAATTGAAACACGGCCCGATTGCCCTGGTCGACAAGGATATGCCCGTGGTTACCCTGGCGGCTCAGACGGGGGCGTTTGAAAAAATGAAGAGCAACATCGAGGAAATCCGCGCGCGCGGTGGCCGTATCCTGGCGGTGTGCCGCGAGGGTTCCGAGGATCTCCGTTCGATGGCCGAACGCGTTATTTGCATTCCGCCGACACTGGATCCCTTCGTGCCGATCCTCGGCGCGCTGCCGCTTCAATTGATGGCGTATTATGCGGCCGTGGAGCGCGGCTGCGATGTTGACCGGCCGCGCAACCTGGCCAAGAGCGTTACCGTGGAGTAACCGGTCCGCGCATGGGGCTGGAAATGGAGCGATCGATGAATTCTGCAAACGGTACCGAGGCCGGCTTGAAGACCCTGACGATCCACGCGGACCGATTTGCGCCGGTCCTTCTGTGTCCGCGGATGCGCGGCCGTTACGCGCCGGTCCATGTCGGCCAGGAGGTCGACCAGATCTGGCTTACGCCGACTCCCGGTGATCCGGCTGCGCGGGTGGTCGTCGATGGCGTTACCGTGGCTGCCGGTCAACCCAGCGGTCCCATCCGCCTCCAACCGGGCCGGAACCCGGTGACCATCGAGGTGACCGCCACGGACGGCAAGACGAAGTGCCGTTTCGCCCCGCAATTCTATCGCGACTATCCCGGCCCTGCCTGGCGGCAGGTATGCGGGGAGAGTCCCTGGCTGCCCCGCGACTCCGCCGGTGAACTGGTGTTCGATGGCCGGATGTGGCTGCTGGGCGGCTATACGCCGGAGCCGGCCCGCGACGTATGGTGCTCGCGCGACGGCGCCACCTGGACCCGTGCCGGCGAAGTGTCCGCCAGCCGGTCCGGCATCGACATCCCTATGACCTGGGTTTTTGACGGCCGGATGTGGGTCGCGGACATGGACGGGCTGTTGTTCGCCTCCGCTGACGGCGCCGACTGGTCGCTGGTGACGGACCAGGCCCCGTGGCGCGGACGGGGTGCGGCCGGAGCGGCGACCTTTGCCGGCCGGATGTGGGTGATGGGAGGTGCCGCAGGCGGCCGGTTCCTGAACGACGTCTGGTCCTCCGGGGATGGGGTACACTGGACGCGGGAGCTGGAGACGGCACCCTGGTCGAGGCGCATGATACACCATACGCCGCTGGTCATGGATGGCCGGATGTGGCTCATCGGGGGTGCGGCCATGGGGGACTACTACCCGTTCCGAACCTATCAGGATGTGTGGTGTACCGAAGACGGACGCCATTGGGAAAAAGTTCTCGATGAAGCGCCGTGGCGCGGCCGTATCTGGGGTTCGACAGCGGTTTACCGGGATCGCCTGTGGGTACTTGGCGGGTTCCGTTCCGAACCGGCCTGGGAGAACCTTGGTGACGTCTGGTATTCCGTGGACGGGGTACAGTGGAACGAGCTGTCCTGCCCCGCCACCTGCCGCCATAGCGGTTCCGCCAACGGGCCCGTGGTGGTTGACCATTCCCGTTGGGAATTGCGGCACGAGATGAGTGTTTACGATCATGACGGCAAACTCTGGGTCGTGGGCGGCATGGTCTGGCCGCTGATGAATGATGTCTGGAGCCTCGACATCGCCGGACTGACCTTTGTGACCCAGCCCATCGTCGAGGATTTTGCCGGCACGCGTTATGACTATCGTGCCCGCGCCGATTTCAACCGGAGCCGTGGCAGGCTGCAGTACCGCCTCGTCGACAGCCCGGCCTGGCTTTCGGTCGATTCCGTGACTGGCTTGGTTGAGGGCGTGTCGCCGGGGCCCGGCGATGTGACCGTCACGGTTGAAGCCCGTGATGCGGCCGGCGAGACCGCGTGTCAGCGCTACACGCTCCACATTCTGCCGGCGGGATAAAGCGTCATTGAAGAATGAGTACGGTACCGGCAACGGTCCAGATGATTTGGCCGCCGTCATAAACAACGCGGCTGTCGGTGCCCCAGTCATCATGATACGACGCTTGCAGTTTCAGGGTATGGCCATTCAGCCGCAACCGGGACGTGTCGTCACACACGTAGAGGTCTCCCATCACCAGGTCGCCCAGCAGTTCCACGTTGGCAGCGTTGGTGGCCTTCAGTGTTACATACCGCAGGCTGGCGACGCTGCTGCCGTTGGTGTAGGGGGGTAGCTGGGTGGTGAGATTCGGAGCGGTGATGACGCCGTTGTTATTCACGAGGATCGTCCCGAGTCCGGCGGCCTGGGCGGCTGTCTGCTGATAGATGGTGCCGGCGGCGCCCGCGTAGGGAGCGCCGTTTGCCTTGCAGCCATAGGCGTTCATGGCCACGGATCCGAACGAGGAGGAGTGTGTCAAACATACCGCGATGCGTCCGCCACCTCCACCGTTCTGCGACGGTGCGGGATTGTAGCCGAAATCCGTCGATGATACGTCGAGTGTTCCGTTGCCTTCCAGCCAGCCGGTGACGAGATAGATCGAACCACCTGACCCCACGGCCAATCCGGGTGTTCCGGACTTGGCCGAGATGATCCCGTTGACCGTGGAAGTGCCCGCCACATGGATCTCGACGGCGCCTCCGCCATAGGAATGGGCGCCGCTCCCGAAGTTGGTCGGGGCCAGAATCGAGCCATAGGTGACCGGCTGGCCGGCCACACCCGGGTTGGGTGCGCCCAAGCCGCCGTGACTGGCGGCAGGCGCCGTGTTGGCGTTATTGGCGGAGCCTTTACCCGGTCCGGTTCCCGGGAAGAATCCCAGGCCGTTGACGTTGATGCTCCCGCCGGCATCCAGCGTAAAATTGCCGTTTACCTGGCAATTAAGCCGGTAACTTTCATTGCCCAGCCAATGTGTCATGGATCCGTTGGTGGCAACGTGCAGATTTCCCTGTACGACAAGGTTGGGTTGTATCGGAACAGCCAGGGAGAAAATGGCATTCGATACGAGCATGTCACCGGCCACGGTCAGGTTCGTGTAAAGGTACAAGGCAAAATTGGCCATGTTGAAGTCGGAGGCCAGGCTGATGTTGTTGGTATTCTGCGCCATCAGCAGGGATTGATTGGGGCCGTAAACCCGGAGGTTCGGTTGGGCGATCCAGTCCAGCATCGTGTTGGTGTTCAGGGCCAGGAATCCGCGGTTGGTCAGGATAACTTCGGAAAATTGAGTCATATCCGGCTCGTTCGGCGTGGCCATGGTCATGGCGGAAGTGGTCGCTATATTGTTGTTATCGATGATGACGGACCCTTCGCCGGTGGCTTGTGCGGAAGTCTGGCGATATATCGTTCCCGCCGCTCCGCTCTGACTGGGACTGCTTGTCCCGCCATGTGCTTTCATGGCCACGGAACCGAAGGTTGAACCGGTGTTCAGGATGACGGCGATTCGTCCACCGCCACCGGCTCCGCCCCCCTGTCCCCACGTGGCACCCCCTGCAACCGACAGGGTTCCCGTACCGGCCAGGGTGCCGACCACGAGGTAGATGGAACCTCCGGCCGACGCTGCGATGTAGCTTCCGTTCCCACCCTTGGCGTTGATGGTTCCGTCGACCGTTGCGACTCCCTGCACCGTCAGATACAAAGCGCCTCCACCCGATGTGGATGTGGAACTGCCCAGATTGGTAGGCGAGGCGATGGATCCATACACCTTGTTCCATGACACCGGGGTTCCGGAACTCGAATTGCCGCCCAGTCCGCCGTGACTTACGCCGCGTTCATAATTCCCATCGACTCCGCTCCGGCCGGGTCCATAGCCGCCATAGTACTGGGCGGCGAATCCCTTTTCGTTCAGGTTGATGGTCGCATTGCCGCCCAGGGTGAAGTCGCCGCCCACGGCCACCCGCAGGCGATTGACTTCGGTATTGGCAACGGAGCCGACGGGGTGGGTCCAGGTACCGCCCAACACCTGGCAATTGCCGGTTATCGCCATCACGGGGAAGGCCGGACCATACGTCGTGGGGATTGTCACCGTGCCGGTGTAGTCGGCGGCCTGATGCCATGCCGCGACGGCATTCGTCACGTCCCAGGTCATGGGCTGCTGTGAGAACACCCCGGCCAACAGCGCGATTTCGTTGGTTCTGGGCGCATGGCCGGCGGTCCAGTTGGCGGCGGTGCTGGCATTGCCGGGCGCGACGGCGGACCAGGCGTTGGTCGGCGCGGAGGGCGGCGGTTCGTTATGAATGGTCATGCTGATGTTGCTGGCAGAACCGATAAGGTAACCGCCGGCATCCACCGTTAGTTCCAGGGTTGAATCCGTTTGTTTGATCCAGTTTGCCAGGGGTGTGATAACGAACGTTGCGTTCGACGCGCCGCGGGGTATGGTCAGATAACCTGAGAGCGCGGCAAAATCCAGGCCGGATACCGCATCGCCGCCGGTCTTCTGGTAATTCACTTTCAGCGTGCAGTTGGTAGCGGTCGCCACCCGGCAGACCCTGACGGTACCGGGAGTAAATCCGATTTCCGAGGCGTCCGCCAGTTTCTCCAACCACACATTCCCCGTGATGAAATGCTCGCGGGTTTTCGGCCAGATCCTGTCGGACGCATTGCTGGCGGCGTACGTGTAGTAATACGCACGATTTGCCAGCAGGGACGAGGCGGCATACGTGCAGCGTGCCGGCAGGGCTGTCGGATTGGTCACGCCGAAATGATGCGCCACATCCCATGCGCCAGGGTTCATGCCGCCGTCCGACAGGCCATAGTAAACCGATACGGCGGTGGCGGATCGGCCGGTGCGGACCAGATTGCCGCACAGCAGGGCGGTGGTGGCGGTCAGGTTGCTGACCCCGCTGCCGTTGTTGATGGCCGGCAGGTCCGGATCAATGATGGGTGCCGGCAGGGCATATTTCTCCACCAGGTAACCGCCAACCTTGATGGCCTCGTTGGAGGAGAGCGCCCGGGAATAGATCAAGACTTCAGCAATGTGTCCCTGGAATCCGCCCGCGTCGGGCCCGTAGCCGATCCGGTAGCCGGTGGCATCCCCGGCGAGGTAATTTGCAGCGGCAACACCGGGCGATGCGCCGTTGATGAACATCTGCCAGAGCGACGCGGAACTATCCACCTGGAAGAGGCATGCCCCGTTGTCCGGTGTCGTGGCGTAGGACTCAAGGCGGCTGGCCCGGAACATGCCCGGATATGCCCGGCTGTCACCGTGGTAGCGCCACCACGTGGCGTTGTTGCGGGTGATAAAAAGGTTATAACCCGTATCGTTGTCGATGGAAGCAACCACAAACAGGGTGGCGGCGGTGGGGAAGCTTGAATCCAGAATGCCTAGGGTGATCCCGCTGTCGGAACCGTCAAACACCAGTGCCGGCATGTGGTCGAGTTCGGCCGAATCCGCCGTGAACGTGGGATTGCCAGCCGCCGAGTTGATGCCGTTATACCCGTTCCCCGACTGGTCCAGCCAATTGACGACGGTTCCGGCGCCGTTGGTTATGACCCCCGTATCGGCCTTCAGCCAGACCGTCAGGTCGGTCACCGTTCCGGTGTCGAAGTTCGCGTAGCTTGTGCCGGCCCACAATGCCATGCACACCGTGACCGTGTAAAGCCACCGGGTTGCCCGGTCAGACGCCGCATGATGAAGAAGCATCACGGCTCCATGTTTCATGACTATCCCTCGTAAATCAAGCCATGTTTCCATACTCCACGGCGAACCGGGCGGTTTCACCGAAGGCGAGGGGAAGGGAGGATCATGAGGCGGAATCCACCTTCCATGAATTGGGCGGCAACAGGCCGTGGTCGGGGACTTCCTGGGGTGATTCGGAAATGTTCGCCACGACCCGGGTCCCATCGGCAAACGTGGTGGCCTGAACGGTATAATCGTCGCGTAATGCTTCAAAGGCGATCAATTCGAGCTGGCCAATGCGGTGGTGGAGACGGGCGATCGGAAGGGCGGCGGTGAGTGCCCGCTGGACTTCGGCATCGTCCAGGCTGATTTCGAAGGAGAAGGTTTTACAGGTGGCGATGTCGGCCCAGCCGTATTGCCGACCGAAGGGGAAGACGAGGGGCGGGACGCCGTACAAGGCATCGAGTGCCGCCTTTTTCTCCGGAAGGCCCGCGCCCATCTGGAGACGGCTGTCGGTGGTTAATTTGCCAAAGCAGGGGATTGCGTTGTAGGTGTGCAATTCCCAGCTGTTGTGCAACGTGGAGTCATGGAAAACCAGATCGGTGAGGGGCACGACGAGGAAGGGCTGTTTCGCGCCCCAGGTGGGCAGATATTTATTGGATCCGATATCGTAAAACCGCGTCAGATATTCGTTGAACCCTTCGCTGGACACAATCCGGTTGCCATTCACCTCCGGGCCCAGCAGTTCACCGACGAACGGATCATCGTCCCGGGCGGAGAGTGGTGCCCGGTTGTGAAGCGCGTGGGCGGCGTTGAAGCAGGCTTCTCCCCCGCGCACGGAATTGACATCGTAATGCACCCAATCCATGGCGCTCATGGGGCCGGCGAATTGGGACCGGGCGAATTCCGACTGGTAGGGGGTGCAGGTCTTATACCAGATATTCTCATCGATCTGCCAATGGGAGATGAAGGCGTTTTGCGCATCGGTTCGGAAGGTGTGGCGACAGGCATCCGTTCCCGTATCACGCGTTTCGTAGGTCCAGGCCCAGGGGCTGACCAGGCCGCCGCAGGCCTGCAGGGCATTGATTTCGGCTTGCGAAAGATCGATGGGTTGGTCGCCGCCCATGAGGAAGTTCAGGTCGGTGGCCATGAACCGCACCGGGTAATAAAGGACCGAATCAAAGCCTGCGGACTTCAGGCGGCGCGCCGAGGCGACATAGTCGGTGGAGCGGCCCCGGTTGTAGCCGATGAAGGCGATCAGGGATCCGAAGAGCTTTTTAAGGATGGGCTTGCGCGCGATTTTTTCGGGCCAGGCCATGAAATGACCCCGCTCGATCAGGCGGAGCCGGTGGCGTTTGGCGATGGCGGTGATCGAGGGGTCCGTCACATAGATCCGGGCCACCCGCGGGTACCAGCCTTCGACAGCGCCGGGGATCACTTCGTGAAACGCCCGGATACCAACATCGCGTTTCTGCCAGATGAACCAGCAATCCTTGGGCGTTTCCTGAGTGATGAGCAGGCCGCCCCGCTCCGTCAGGCATCCGGACATCGCCAGCATGGTTTTGGCGTCACGCCTCAGGAAAGCGTCGCCAAAATTTCTCAGGATCAGGCCTTGATTGATGGGGATCAACAGTTCCAGCCGGCTATGATCGGGAATAAAATGGCCGGGATGTGCGACCCGGAGGACCGCCGCGGACCTGATGACCGTCTGCGCTTCCACGCCATCGGGGAGGAGGCGGAACGTCCGTTCGATGGCGCCGCCCGGCACGGGGGTGTTGATTCGGAGGGTGTCGGGGGCGGGTTGATCCACGGTGCCCGGCCCGAATGGCGTGAATTCGGGATCCGTTTGCCAGTCGCCAAGCGGCTCGGTTTTGTATCCCGAGGTCTGTGGGTCCAGAGTCCACACGACGTTGCGCCGCCGGTCTTCGAGCGTGAGTGTGGTGCCGTTGGGGGTGATGGCGAGGGTCAGGAGCGGGTTGGATATATGGAGCATACGGTTCACCTGTACCATGGATTCAACGGGCCTGTCGAAGCAACCAGGCATACAGTTTCGGGTTGTTGTAGGCATTATCCCAGGCATTGTGCTGGATGGTGGGATAAATCGTAAGTTTCAGGCGTTTGGCCCCGCGTTGTTTGAGTGCGGTGAGCATGCGTTGGGATTCCGTGGGTGGGACGACGGAATCATTGCCGCCGTGGAATGCCCAGACCGGCAACCGCTTGAATTCCGCGGCCTGTGCGGAATCGGCCAGCAGGACGGACAGCATGTCGCCACCTCCGCAGACCGGGACGACTGCGGCGAAACGTTCCGGGTGTGCAATGGCGAGGTTCCAGGCGCCGAATCCTCCCATGCTGATCCCGGTGAGATAGATGTGGTTCCGGTCCGCCGGGTAGCGCTTGAGACAGTGGTCCAGCAAGCGGACCAAACGGTCGTTTTCCCAGGCCTGGTCGGCGGGGCACTGCGGCGCGACGATGATGAAGGGAAATTCTTTGCCCTGGTTCACATGTTTCAAGGGACCATGCACCGCCACGCGCTGGAGGTCCGTGCCACGTTCGCCGGACCCGTGCAGGAACAGCATCAATGGCCATCGTTTGGGGCCTTTTGCCCGGTATCCCCGGGGCAGGTACTGCAGGTAGGGCAGAGTGCCGGTGCTTGACGCCTTCCACCGGAAGGCTTTTGACTGCAACCTTGTCTCAACAGGTCTGGATCTCATCGGGGAGCCCACTTTCATATTTGTCTGGCAATCCGCTTATGGCGTCGCAACTTTCATTGCGCTATGCGGGGGAACACCGCCCTCTTTTAGACCGGAAGAGGTGATGGATTCGAGGTCGAAAACGTATACGGCTCCATCCCGGCAACCGACGAACAGGCGTCCTTCGGCAATAACCGGCATCCCATAGTTGGGAATCCCTTGGTAATGGGTTGCCGGAACCGCCCGGGGCAGTTCGGTACGGGCCCCGAAACACCAGGTTTTCTGTCCCTCATTGGAAGGCGCCCAGATCAGGTCATCACCTGTCACGAGATATCCTGCGGCCAATGGCAGGATGACGCCCTGGTTCGGGCAATAGCGGAGTGTTTCGACGCGTAGCCGACGGGAACCGTCGCGCCGCCAGATTTCAAGGGTGGCCGATGGAAAGTGTCGCCTGACGAAAGCGAGCGTATCGTCCCCGGCGGCGGAGAGGAAGAGGTTGTCGGTAACGGTCTGGCCGGCAATCATTTCCGTAAACGCTTTCAACTGGTCGGGTTCGACCGGGCGTTCCAGGTTGGTACGTTCCTCGCGGATCAGTCCCTGGTCGCTTGAAAGCTGACGGGTTGCTGCCAGGTGTTTGAACGCAGCAGGATATTCCTTGATATGTGTCGTTTCGAGTGTCACCGCATCAATGGCCCACAAGTTTCCACCCTTGGTTCCGCAATAAACCTTGCCGTCGAACCCGGCGACGGGTGCCATGATCTCTTCTTCGTTGAGGGAGATGCGTTTGAGCAGGCCCCACACTTCTTTCAGGCGCGGCGACGAGGATTGTCCGGTCAAGGCGAGGAACCGGCACCGTGCCGCCAACTCGAGCTGGGGCTGGTCAAGGGCCTGGAAGATATCCCCGAGCACCCCCCACGGGTGGGGCCAGTCCGGATATTGTACGGCGAGACTGCGCACCGTGGTTTCCATAGCGGCCGCCTGGCCTAGTCGAACCATGATTTCAGCCCGGAGCAGGGCGATGTCCCGGGGTCCGATTACTGCGGGATTCAGAACCTCCGCCAGCGGGACGGCTCGCATGCCTTGCTGATCGGAAACGATCAGGGTCTGTTCAAAAAGGACCGGGAAGTGCATGGGTTGTGTCACCAGCGAACACCGCGCCACCAGGTGACCATTGGTGGAGCTGAGAAAGAAGATCTGACCATTTCCATCGAGTGCCAACAGGTGTTCACCGAGCAGGCCGACGGCATTCCAGCTGTCCGGGGGATAGGTACCGTCGCGCAATTGGTATCCACCCGGGTTGCATAATCCCCGCGGGAGCGTGAACGTCCACCGCTCTTTCCCTTTGAAACCGTCGAAACAACGGACAACTCCCTTGGATTGGGTATCCCCGGACGAAGCAACGACTTGATCGCCCACCCAGATTGGCGGATCTTTCGACAACGTTCCGCCAAATTGCCAGAGCAACGGTGCGGTGGGGAGTGAGCTTGGGCCATCCGCAATCTCGCGTACCTGCAAGGGTGGGAAAATCCGCTTCTTGCCATCCGGACTGGTCAGGACTTGCCGGAAGGCGTCCATTTCCCGCGCGGACTCCTGGGCGATATCATAGATACGGGGATACCGTCCGTTCCGCAGGCATTCCTTGAGAACCGGTCCTCTCAGGATGATACGCCCGTCCCTCATGATCCCGTCAAACCGGTCCGGTGACGGCACGTCCTTAAAGGTAATGTCCTGGATCAATCGTCCGGTTTTCGCATCGAGAATGAAAAGGTGCTCACGCCACAGGCACAGATCGTCGGTTTCGGGATCGAGGGCGGCATTCATCCTGCCGGGCACCATCCGGGTCCACAGGAGTTTCCCGTTACGGAAATCGACGCAGGTCATCATCATGCGATTGTCGTAACCCATGGTGGAATCCTGGATCAGCAGGTTGTCTGAGGGCACGATCAATGGACCGGTGGGTTTTGTCTGCTGATTAATCTCAAACAGGAGATACCCGTATGAACGGCCGGCCAGGATGGGGTTCACGGTGGTGTTGCTGAAGGAAACGGTCCAGGATGTCGTGGGCGTTGGTGGAGGGAGGGGATACTGATCGAGTGCCGCCAGGGCCGCCGTTAAATCGCCGGAATTCATCAGGTGGCGTGCGGTATCGCACACCTTTTTCAGATCGGAATCGGCGAAGGCCTCCGAAAGGGCGAAGATCGGCAAGAAAAGGATGGATAAACCCAGGGCGCACCGTTGTTTGTTCATGGTCTTTTCCTTGGTAGGTAGCTCGGTTTAAGGCGCCGTCAGGATGCGGACTCCCTGTGGCGGCAGGATGACGGATCCCTGGACGGTTTCATCGTTCCAGATGTCGCGACGGGGGTCCGGGATGGAGACGGTCTGCGGTTCCGCGGAGGTGTTGAGCAGGAACAGCAGGCGCCGGCCATTGGGGGCCGTGCGGATAGCCACTTCCACCGCGGCCGGGGGCAGGGTGTTCAAAAGCGGTTGTATGCCGCATTCCTTCAACAGGGCCGGGAAGAAGGATTCATAGAACGGCCGGGGCGGCAACGAGGCCAGGTACAAGGCCCGGCCTTTGCCGGTGCGCAGTTCGGTGAGCGCCGGCCGGTCGGCAAACCAATCACTGGTGAAGCGGGCATGCACGGCGGCATCGTTGAGGTGCAGCAGGTCAAAGAAGCCGCCGGTGTTGAACGATTGCCCGTTCCAGGTGAACGTGTGGGTGCTGTCGAGCGGCGCGGTGGCGTAATCTTCGATCGTGATGCCGAACAGGCGTCCGAGCGTCGGGTGCAGGCGGGCGGGATAGAAACTGGCTTCGACCGTCTTGGCGCCGCTGAGCGGATGCCACAGCAGGGTGCCGCCCCCGTGCACAAACTGGGCCAGCTTGTCAGCGAGCGTGTCGTCCATGGCGGAGACAAACGGAACCACCAGCAGCCGGTACCGGCTGAAATCCTGGTTTCTGCCGATGGCATCCACGTTGATTCCCTGTGCGCGCAGGGCCTCGTACATCAACTTGCACCGCTGGATATACAGGTCTTTCGGACCGTTCCAGGAAATGCCGGTTTCCATGATCCACCGGGTGGGAAAATCATACAGGATGGCCGCATCGCTGGAAACCGTGGTGCCTTCCAGGACCGGTGCGATGGCCTTGAGCCGGTTGCCGATGACGGCCACCTCGCGATAGGTGCGGGTGGGGCGCCCGTCATAATCCGTGATGGATCCGTGCGTCTGTTCGCATCCGAACGGGCAGGTGCGCCAGCGGAAATAGAAGATCCCGTCCGCGCCGTTGGCGACGGCATGCATCGTCAGGCGGGCCACCTCGCCCGGCGCCGGCGTATTGTTTTCGAGGCCGGGGACCCCGTGCGGTCCGCACCGGAGTTCATGCACCTGGAAGGGCGCCTGCTTGTAGCTGCGCACCGTGGCCAGGCCGAGTTCGCCGGCGCGGCAGGCCGGGCCGTACGGCGGATAATAATTGGTGCCGCACACATCGAGGTGTTTCGCCAGATCGTAGTAGTCGGTGCGGGGATTCCAGAGCGACTGGTTGTTGGTGGTGACGGGGCGGGTGACGCCGTTGTCGCGCAGGGCGGCGGCGTGGAGCCCGACCATTTCGACCGTGCAATCGCTGCGGAACCGCCGCCAGGCCAGCAGGTGGGCCGGACTGTGGAATGCCTTGGTATGGCGCGGGGTCGGCACCTGGTCGAACCGGTTGTATTCGAGGCTCCAGAACACATTTCCCCAGGCAAAGTTCAGTGCCTCGATGGTACCATATCGTTTCTGCAGCCATTTCTGCCACTTGGCCACGCAGATACGGCAATGGCAGTCCGGTTCGTCTCCGTATTCGTTGTCGAGATGCCATCCCAGGATTGACGGGTTGCCGCCATAGCGCCGGGCCATCTGCCGGGCGAGGCCCAATCCCTTGTCGCGGAGCAGGGGGTGGTTGATGCAGAAGGTGTACCG
>Ga0156641_1164_pt2 | contig 15852 bp, 14 predicted proteins | sample RifOxyC3_FD_110715 | JGI IMG/M metagenome (GOLD analysis project Ga0156641, IMG submission 110715) | Lentisphaerae bacterium RIFOXYC12_FULL_60_16 | reverse complement strand
CGCCCGGTCAGCGAACCGGTCGGAGGAGGACTCCCACCTCCTTGACATGGCACCCTCACGGGCGCACTGGCCCCGCTCTACGAGCGGTCCCTCTGGTTTTCCGTCGGTATATCCCCTCAACTCCCTGCCGGACGGGTGAACGGTGCGCCGGAGCTACAGCCGGACACGGCTTGCCCGGTGAATCTTTGGGAATCTCGGGGGCGGGTGATCGGGCTTGACGTACTCATTGTACTGAGTAATTATACGCTCCATGAAACGCAAAATTAAACAACCCTATGAACGGCCCCAGGGGGCCGCACTCGCATCGCGCCTGGAAGAACCGCGCCGTCTCATCCAGGTGGTGGCGGGGCCGCGGCAGGCGGGCAAGTCCACCCTGGTGCAGCAGGTTGCCGAACGTCTGGACATTCCCGTGCGCTATGCCGACGCGGATGAGCCGATGCTGCGCGGCGTAGGCTGGATCGCCCAGCAATGGGAGGCGGCGCGCCTTTCCCTCGACCCGGCGGGTGCGGTCCTGGTGCTCGACGAGATCCAGAAGATTCCCGGTTGGTCGGAAACCGTCAAACGCCTCTGGGATGAGGATACCCGCGCCAGACGCCCGCTCCGGGTCGTGCTGTTGGGATCGGCGCCGCTCCTGATCACGCAGGGATTGACCGAGAGCCTGGCTGGCCGCTTCGAAGTGATCTTCCTGCCGCACTGGAGTTACGCCGAAATGCGGGCGGCCTTCGGCTGGTCCCTCGAGGAATTCGTTTTCTATGGGGGCTACCCGGGCGCGGCCCCGCTCATTGGCGAACCCGGGCGCTGGGCGCGCTACGTTCTGGACAGCCTGATCGAGACCTCGATCTCCCGCGACGTGCTGCTGTTGACCCGCGTGGACAAACCGGCGCTCCTGCGGCGGCTGTTCGAGCTGGCCTGCCGCTATTCGGGGCAGGTGTTGTCGTACACCAAGATGCTGGGGCAGTTGCAGGATGCCGGCAACACCACAACACTGGCCCACTACCTGGAACTGCTGGCTGGCGCCGGCATGGTCTGCGGCCTGCAGAAATACGCCGGGGACGCGGCCCGCAGCCGCGGCTCCAGCCCCAAGCTGCAGGTGCTCAATACCGCGCTGCTGACGGCTATGAGCGGCTACACGCTGGCCGACGCCCGCGCCGACCACGAGTTCTGGGGGCGACTGGTGGAGTCCACCGTGGGTACGCATTTGGCCAACGCGGCAATGGCCGGCGAAGGCAGGCTGTATTATTGGCGCGAAGGCAACCACGAGGTGGATTTCATCGTTCAGGCAGGTCGCCGCTTGACGGCGATCGAGGTCAAGAGCGGACGCGCCCCGGTGGCGCATCCCGGCACGGCGGCTTTCGCGCAGGCTTTCAAACCGCAGCGCTGCCTATTGGTCGGGGGTGACGGCATCGCACTGGAGGATTTTCTCTCACATCCGGTACAACATTGGATTGTGGATGCCGTATGAGCAGGGCAGGCGCAGAGAACCGTCCCGGACCAGAGGTTCTTCTGAATACTTTCCGCCAACTGAACACTCTCCCAAATCTGAACACTGAACACTTCCCCATCCCCGTACCGTCAGCATAAAAGTGTCCATTTCTTTCATCTTCCGCAGTCCGACGTTCGCCGGGTGCGCCGCGGGCAGGCTGCCACGATCAGCCGCGACGGCCCTCGGGGTGGCGGGTCATGTCCCGTATCATATCGCAGGTTTGTGCAACCCGGTCGGTCATGGAACCCGTCAGCAGATTCGTGTCCCGGTACACGAACTCGATGAAGAAGTCTTTGCCGATATCGAGCGTTTCCTGCAGATGATGCCGGAGGTCGTCCCGGTCAAAGGTCTCGCCGCAGAGTTTCAGGGGAATCGGTTTCCGGCACCAGATGATGTCCCGTCGACAGGTTTCCGTAAGCCGGTGGAGATCGCACCAGGGGGTGACGCTGACCTTGCGCAGCCCCGGCAGACGTTGGAGCACCGGCATCAGGTTATGAACCGCTTCGCAGCATCCGAACATCAACAGCTTGAATTTGTCGGCCAACCGGGTGAAGTGAGGCATCAGGAACTCGTCGAACATGTCGGCGGAGATACCGGCGGATTCCTGGGACTCCAGGTAGCCGTAACGGTCTTTCGAGACCACCGGGTTCGCCGCCGGACGAGCGGTTTCGTCAGAGAACAGGGAACTGCCCGTACAGTACCCCTGGTTGCCGTCATGGTTCAGCGTCAGCAGGTTCTGGTCTTCTTCCCACTGGCCCAGGGCTTGATTATCTTCGGCCAGGAACGTGAACAGCCGATGCACCGCGTCGGGGTTCATGGCCATCTGCAGATAGAGTTCCTGCATGCCCATGAGATGCACGGCCTTGTTGGTGATCCCGCTGGAGTACATGGAACTGGTGCGGCCGATCTCCACGGGCAGAAACCCCGCAAACGTTTCCTTCGCCAGCTGCGCCCTTCTTTCGGTCTGTTCCCTGTCGAGGGAGATCGTGCGCTTGCTCAGCTTGCCCCAATCCGCATCGATATCCTTGATCGGTTGACTGGTCTTGTAGCCCAGTGAACTTCCGTGGCCATTGTCTGCCCGGGTAATCTGCAGTTCGTCACAACCGCTTGAACTCGGGGTGCACCAGTCAACCACGAACCGATCGGGAATGATTCGGTCGTCATCAATCACCTCATAGGCAACCACGGCCCCGAGAAGTCGGGCTTCCAGATCCCGGCATTCGCGATCTTCGCACTCCAGCGGCGGGGTCAGGTCCTGAAAGTAGGAGCCGTTGTCCTCTATATGGAACGGGTATGTCTTTTCTTGAAGACGATTATGAACGCGCCACTTCTCCCGCCGCTCAACCATGGGTTGCCCGCAAGCGTATTCCGTGTACTTGCCGGCCAGGTTTCTAAGCCGTTCCTTGTCTTTCTTGATCATCACGGATTTCCCCATGAGCAAACCACCCTTCTGTCGAACGTGTAACGACGCAATTTTCGCGGTACCGTGATAATACGCTGTATTTTGCGGTTCGCGTCAATTCACTTTCGTTCTTTAGCGTCTCTTATCGGTGTCCGTCCGCGTTCATCAGCGGTAAAATTCCCCGGTTATCGGTGCCTGTCCCCGTCCGATCCGGGCTTGCCGCGGCGAAGCTTCTCTGCGAAGCCGGGCTTCCATTTCGAAAAGGGCAACGGCTTCGCGTCAGATGGCGTCTGGCTGTAGCCGGGGTCGGTGACACCCGGCCTTTCCAGATCCGCGATCACCGATCGCGGCTACAGGGCGCAAGGCGGAGCCGCGGATGGGGCCATATCACGCGAAGCCGCTTGCCCCGAAATGGAAGCCCGGCGGTTCATCACACGGCCTGCCACGAAACAGACCGGGGCGGGGTCCGGGCTTCGTGCGGACACTTCGCCCCGGCACGCGCCCCAGCTCCAGCCGGACCAGACGGGACCGGCCTCAATGAAATCCCGGCGAGGCCGTACACCCCTGGCGGCCCGCATGATGCTGCCACGGCTGATCGCCAACCTTGATGCTCCACGCGTTGTGGCAGAGGTTGCGCCCGTTGTTATGACAGGCAAACCGCACCTGGACCTTCGTGCCGACAACCACCTTCAACGGTTGGTTCAACGGCATGACGGTACGGCCCCAGTGCGTCTTCGGCGCATCCGGCGCATTGGTCAGGCGCACCCCGGGCACCAGCTCGGACTCGAACCAGGCCGTGACGGCCGAAATGGTGCCGGGACGGTTGGCCGTGAACACCTGATCTGCAATCCAGGGACCCGCCGCACTCTCCAGCGTGTCCCGGTTCGCGTCCGAGTGCCAGAGCTGCTGGGGCTCGGCAAGCAACAGATTGCCGGTGACATGGTGCATGGCATTGTGCACTTCATTCGCCGTACGGGCGGCAATCGGGCCGAGATTCAGCCCGTAGGGGGTGGAGCGCCAGAACGCCAGCGACTGGTCCACACTCTCGTCATGGGCCGGCGCCAACAGGGCCGTCACCGCCCCGGGAATCATGCAACCGCCGGGCTTGAGCCACCGGTCCCGCGCCTGCAGCACGGGATGGAACAGGTTTTCGTCAACCCCGAACCCCCCCATCCATTCGGCGGTAATCACATCCACCTTCTCCGGGAGCTGGGCCGCTTCGATATCGCTCTGGATGATTTCAATCCGGTCGCCCATCCCGTTGGCATCGATGAGTTCCCGCGTAACCTCCGTGACCGCCGTGCGCTCGACCGCATAAACCTTGCGCGCACCGGCCAGCGCCGAAAACATGGCCAAAATTCCCGACCCAGTGCCGACATCCAACACGGCATGGCCGGGGCGGACCGTTTTCAGTATGGCTTCCTTATAGGCATTGCAGCGGATCTGGTCCCGCAACATCTCGCGATGCATCCAGAGTTCATTGTAGGCTTTCGGTTCCATGGACCAACCCTTCATCTTGCACATGACCGTTATACCGGAAAAACATGGCCGGGGGCGCCGGACACCGTCGATCCGCCCGCCGGAACGCTATGCCGCCGTGGTGTTTTCGCCCTTACCGGGAACATTCGCCGGGCGTCCCGCCATGATCGCGGCGGACGCACAGTTGCCCGCCACATTCACGACCGTCAGGATCGGATCGATGACCGGATTGATCGCCGACACAAGAATGATGGCCACCAGCGTGGGCAACTGGAACGGATCCAGCACCAGCGCCAGCATGGCCACGCTGGCCAGCCCGGGCGCGCTGGACGCCACCACGCCGGCCAGCGCCGCCAGCGGAATGATCGTCAGCAGATGCGCCGGACTCAGCGACACCTCATACAGTTGCGCGATGAAAACCGCCACCATGCCGAAGCAGATGGCATTGCCGTGCGGATTCAGCGTGGTTCCCAACGGAATCACCAGGTCGACGGTGTCCTTCTCAAACCCCATCTGCTTGTGCAACCCCTCCAGCGCAAACGGCAACGATGCAAATCCGTTGGACGTGCCGAACCCGACCACCAGGGCCTGCCGAATTGACCGGAAAATCGTACCGAAGGACAGCCCGGAACGGATGCGCAGCACGATGAAATACAACACCAGCAGCGCCAGGGACCCCGCATACAGGTAAAGGATCAGCTTGATGAGCGCGACAAATATGCCGGTCCCGATCTGGGCGATCTGATCGGCAAACAGGAAGCAGAGACCGAACGGCAGCGCATAGATGGTCCATCCGATCACCTTGAGCATGGCTTCATATACGGCATCCGCCACGGCCAGCGCCACATCACTGCTGGACGAACGGACCGACCCGAGCGCCACACCGATGATGATGCAGAAGAACAGGACCGGCAGATTGCGTCCTTCGCTGACCGCTTTGAATACATTTTCGGGAATCATGTTGTACAGGAAATCGGAAACACCGGTCCCGGTCGGCATGGCGTCTTCACCCGGATCGCCCGGGGCATTCCGGGCGATTTCGACACTGGCGATCTCCTGCCCCATCAACACCTTGCTGTCGCGCCCCAGGTCGCTCCCGGTCCGTCCGATCAACCCCAGCCCGACCCCCAGCGCGGCGGCCAGCAGCATGCCGCCCGCAAAAACACCCGTAACCCCCAGGATAAAGGCGTTGGCCCGGCCCGAACGCATCAGGCGGCCCACGCTGATGATCACGGCGGCAATCATGATCGGCAATACACACATCTGGAGGAAAATCAGGTAAAGCCGGCTGGGATTGTGCAGGACCTGCGCCAGCGGCCGGTGATAAAGCCCGATATATACACCCAGCGCAATTCCGGCGAATACCGCCGCCGGATGCAAGAGCACCTGACCGAAACGTGCCATCAACCGATTCATGACCACACCCCTGCCCGGATTGAACCTGACATTGTCATGGCGATGATTCCTTCCCCAGCCACTTTACGCGCAGCGCAGTCAGTCGTCCCTCGCCTTCCATCGTCGCCAGATAGGTATTGATCCAGTTCAAAAGCTGGGCATCCTGCCAGTTCACCACAATCGACAGGGGATCTTCCTTGTCTTTCATGATGCGGGTCTGGACATACAGCACTTCCTCCGGATGCTGCTGGACCCACAGGGTGATCTGGCTGTTGTCGAAAATAACGGCATGCACGTCGCCGCGCACGGCGGCTGCCGCCGCCTTGTCAAAATCCTCGTAGGCAACAATCTCCGCCTTGGGATAATCCTTGACGGCAAAATCCATGTACGAGGATCCCGAAATCGTTCCGATGCGGATATTCGGCGCATTCAACCACTGGTCGATCGGCAGGGCGTTGCCGGCCCGGGGCCCCTTCACGCGGTTGATCAGCAACGCCTGGTACAGGCGTACATACGGGGTCGAGAAATTCGCCAGCATGGCGCGCCGCGGGGTCCGGCTGATACAGGATATGGCCAGGTCCGCCTGGCCGGCCGCCACAAAGTCAACCAATCCGTCAAAGGTGGCGGAAGACCGGTCAAACCGGACCTTCACCCCCAGCGTCTGGGCAATGCTCTCCGCAAGATCGACATCCAGGCCGCAAAGCTGCCCGGCCTTGTCCAGCGTGTAGAATGGGGCCCCATCCTCACGGTGCATCGCGACAATCAATTCGCCGCGTTTGACAATACGCCGGATATCCGGCGGCATCAGGGAGGTATCCGTCTCAGCCGACCATGAGCCCGGCAGCCCAAAACCGGCAAGCATCCCGGCAACCAACCATAACCATCCGAAATAAGGCCGTTTCACCCGCTGATTCCTCCCGAAATGATGCAGGCAACCCGCGGAAAATCCGCGCGAGCGCGGCAAAAAAAGTGACACCGTTTATAGACTGATGAACGGCGTAAGACAAGCTGTTTCAGCCGGTTCATGCAATAGCCTGAAATCTTGACAGGGATTCCCGGGTTGTCCATGATCATCCGGCTTATTGAACGCATAATCCCCTCCGGCGATGTGCCGGATACGGCGGTTCGGAACGGGCATATGAAACATATTTCATTAATGGATCTGCGGCACCATCTGGGATCCGTTGTCGACGAGGTGCGGATCAAGTCGGAACCGGTCGTCCTGGAGCGGGCCGGACGGCCCGTGGCCATGCTGTGCCCGGTGGACTACATGGAACGTAACCCGAACGCCAACCACCGCCAGCGGGCACTGGACACCCTGGAAAATCAAGGGCAGAACCGGGCACGCGCCACCGACCTGGTGAAATGGTTGAAGAACGCCCGGGGAGGTGCACGGTGAAAGTGTTCCTCGACACCGCCCCGATTCTTATGCTGGTCGAAGGCCCCGCCCCCCTCCGTCGGGCCGTCAAGGAACAGCTTCGTCTCTGGCTGGATGCAGAGGTCCCGCTGGGTACGTCGGTCCTGTCGCTGGCCGAATTGCTGGAACACCCCAAACGACTGGACGATATCACCCTGCAGTACCGTTACCGGACGTTGCTGGGCGAACTGTTGTCGTTTCCCTTTTTTGCGTTCGACGACCAGGCTGCCGAACTGGCCGCCGAACTGATGGCCCGCCATGACCTGCGCCTGGTGCAGGCCCAACAACTGGCCATCGCCGTCATGCACGAGTTCGACGTTTTTTATTCGGCTGAATCCGCACCGGCGGGATTTGACCGGCTTACGTTTCTCCCGGCACCCCCGACCGCATGAACCACCAGGAGCATGAACCATGACATTTTCGAAAATCGGAGTGATTGGCGCCGGCGTCATGGGCGTCGGTGTGGCCCAGGACCTGGCCCAATGCGGTCTGCAAACCGTCCTGCTGGACGTGAATACCGGCGTGCTGGACAAGGCGCTTAAAACGATTGCCGACAACGTGCGCCTGGGCGCCATGCTCAACCGCACGGCGGAGACGGAACCGGTGGAAACCGTCCTCGGGCGCATCACGCCCACCGTGGACTATGCGCCGCTGGCAGCGGTTGATTTTGTCGTCGAAAACGTGGTGGAAAAACCGGCGATCAAGGAACCGGTCTACCACCGGCTCGATGCCGTCTGCCCCCCGCATTGCGTATTCGCCGTGAACACGTCGGCCATCTCGATCACCCGCGTGGCCGGCTGGACCAACCGGCCCGCCCAGGTGGTGGGCATGCATTTCATGAATCCGGTGCCGATGAAGAAACTCGTCGAGGTGATCCGCGGATTCCACACCAGCGACCCGACCATCGAGACCGCCCGCGCCTTCCTGGCCGCCCTGGGCAAGAAAGCCGTGGTGGTCAACGACATGCCCGGTTTCGTTTCCAACCGGGTGCTGATGCTCACCGTCAATGAGGCGGTCTTTGTCGTACAGGACCAGGTGGCATCCGCCGCCGACGTGGACAAGATCTTCAAGGGCTGCTTCGGCCACAAGATGGGCCCGCTCGAAACCGCCGACCTGATCGGGCTCGATACGATCCTCTATTCGCTGGAGGTCCTGTATGAGAGCTATAATGACCCGAAATTCCGGCCGGCGCCCCTGCTGAAGAAAATGGTGGATGCCGGCCTGCACGGCCGCAAGAGCGGACGGGGCTTCTACCAGTACCCCAACATGTAAGGAAAGGCGCGTATGCAAGCGGAAACGATCAGTCACGAGGTGCGTGGATTCCTGGAACCGTACATCGATGACACGGAATTCAGCAACGACGACGACATTTTCGAGATGGGGTTGGTTAATTCCCTGATGGCCATGCAACTCGTCCTCTTCCTCGAAAAACGGTACGCCTTCAAATTCGAGGGGGCCGATCTGGACCTCGTGAACTTCCGGACCCTCACCCGGATCCAGGACCTGGTGACACGCAAACTGGGCAAGGCCTGATCGTATCCACGGATCAACCGGCAGGTGGGCATGCTGACAACAGAACAACGGCAGAACCGGGAAACGGCGGTGCGCTTCATGCAGGCGCACGCGGTGCCGCAGGCAACCGCCTGGGACGAACAGGGCGAAATTCCCCGCGCAATCCTGACCCGCATGGCGGACCAGGGACTGCTTGGAACCTTCATCGGGACCGGCCAGGGCGGACGCGGCTGGGACGCCCTGAGCTTCGGCCTGCTGTGCGAACAGACCGGCGCCGCCAGCGCCTCGCTGCTGAGCATACTGACCGTCCACAGCATGACGCTCCAGGCCGTCGCCCAGTGGGGCACCCCGGAACAGAAGCAACGCTGGCTCCAATCCCTGGCCACCGGCAAAACCCTGGCGGCTTTCGCGCTGACAGAGCCCGATATCGGCAGCGACGCTTCCAACATTACCACGCGGATTGAACCCGAGGGGACCGGCTACCGCCTGACCGGGCGCAAGAAGTGGATCTCCTTCGGCCGGCATGCCGACGTGTTCCTGGTAATGGCCCGCCAGGACAAGCTGCCGGTGGCCCTGCTGGTCCCGCGCGACACCCCGGGCCTGACCGTCGCACCCATGACCGGACTGCTGGGATTCCGTTCCGCCGGACTGGCGGAAATCACCTTTGACAACTGTCCCCTGCCGGCGGCGGCGCTGGTCGGCCGTATCGGCGGCGGCTTTTCACACGTGGCCTCCGCCTCGCTCGATCTCGGGCGCTTCTGCGTCGCCTTCGGATGCCTCGGCATCATTGAAGCCTGCACCCTGGATGCCGTGGTATACGCCCGCCGCCGCCGCCAGTTCGGCGTCCCGATCTTCCAGCATGAGCTGATCCTGGAACTCATTGCCGACATGATCACCGGCGCCAAGAGCGTGCGGCAGCTCTGTTACCACGCTGCCGCCCTGCGCCAGGCAGCCGAACCCGAATCCATACTGGAAACCACGGTGGCCAAATACGCGGCCTCACGTACCGCCGCCCGCGTGGCCGGCAATGCGGTACAGGTCCACGGCGCCATGGGTTGTTCCTCGCAAACCCGCGTGGAACGCATGTTCCGCGATGCGCGGATCTGCGAGATCATCGAGGGCAGCAACCAGATGCAGCAACTGATGATCGCCCGCAACGGCGCGGCGGAATACCTGCGCGAAGCCCGGCGGCTGGAGAAAGGCACCGGCGATGGCGTCGGAGCGTAAGATCAAGTGCGTCGTCTGGGACCTCGACAACACCCTCTGGGACGGCATTCTCGCCGAGGGGGACACCCTTCGCCTCCGGCCCGAGGCCCTCAACGCCCTGAAAACCTTCGATGAACGCGGAATCCTGCAATCCATCGCCTCGCGCAACACGCATGAAGCCGCCTGGCTGCAGCTCGAGGCATTCAAGCTGGACCACTATTTCCTCTATCCCCAGATTCACTGGAACGCCAAGTCGGGATCGCTCGGCGCGATCGCGGAAAAGCTGAACATCGGCCTCGACACCTTCGCCTTCATCGATGACCAGCCGTTCGAACGCGATGAAGTCCGTTGTGTGCATCCGGCCGTGCGCGTGTTCGATGCGGTGGAGACCTCCGGCCTGCCGGCGCTCCCGGCGTTCATGCCGCGCTTCATCACGGAAGACTCCCGGCGACGCCGCGAACTCTACCAGCTCGACGCCAACCGTAACCAGGCCCAGGCGGAATTCAAGGGACCCGAAGAGAAATTCCTGCGTACCCTGGACCTGCGACTGGCCCTGGCGCCTGCCGGCGAGTCGGACCTCCAGCGCGCCGAGGAACTGACCCAGCGGACCAACCAGCTCAACACCACCGGTATCCCCTATTCCTACGAGACCCTGCGCCAGCGAATGCTGTCACCCGACCATCTGTTGCTGATCGCCGACCTGACGGACCGCTACGGCGACTACGGCAAGATCGGGCTCGTGCTGTTGCACCGGACCGCATCCGCCTGGACCATTGAACTGCTGCTGATGTCCTGCCGGGTCATGTCACGGGGGGTGGGAGGCGCCATTCTCACCTTCCTGCGCCGGACCTGCGCGGAAAACGGCTGCGAACTGTATGCCCGTTTCCGTGAAACTGAACGTAACCGCATGATGTACGTCACCTACCGGTTTGCCGGATTCAGTGAACACGGCGCCACACCCGATGGTCTCCAGCGGTTCAAGAACGACCTCACATCCATACCCGCCTACCCGGACTACCTGACCCTGAATTTGGCCCCTGAACTGCAGATCCATCGTTCGGCAATCAAGGACGGCGAACGTATCAACATCCCGGTTTGGGGAGACACCCCACCATGACCCTGCGCGCCGCATTCGGCAGTGTGGACTATACCCCGGAAGCCGGCATCCCCTTCGGCCGCATGAGCCACCATACCCTCCTGGCCGAAGGCATCCACTCCCGCCTCACCGCCCGCCTGGCCCTGTTCGCCGACGACACCAACCTGGTCGGCCTCCTCGCCCTCGACCAGATCCGCAACCGCCGCGTGGAAACCGTGGTATTTCGACGCACACTTGCCCACGTGTTAAACGTGCCGCCCGGCAATTTCATGGTCACCGCCACCCACACCCACAACTCGCCCGGACTCGCCCCCTGGCGTCCCAACGATACCGGGTTCACCCTGTTGGATAAACTCTGCGACGAGATCGCCTCCCTCGCCGCCCAACTCAAAAAGAACCTCCAACCGGTCACCCTCCATGGGGCACGGTGTTCCGCGCCGGGTTTGATCCACAACCGGCGCAGTGTTTACCGGGCGCCGGATGGCCGCGAACAGGTCGGCACGCACGGTCCGCGTCAGCATCCGGATTTCATCCGGGTGGAAGACGAGGACGAGAGCGAACTGCGCCTGGTCCTTGCCCGGACCCTGGACGGACACCTCGCCGGCGGAATCGTCAACATCCCCTGCCACCCCACCACCCTTTACGGAGTCTCAAAGTTCTCCGCCGACTATCCCGGCGTGGTCCGTGATCGCCTGCAGTCCGCACTCGGCGGGCCCTTCCTGTTCCTGACCGGATTTGCCGGCAACCAGAGTCCGACCGCACCCGGCAAGACACCCGAAGACGCCTGTGAACAGTTCGGGAACCGACTCGCGGAAGCCCTTCTGCAGGTTGTCGAAAAACCTGAACCGCTGCCCGTAACACGGGGTGTCGCCGTTGCCGGCAAAGCCGTGTCGCTCAAGCTCCGCATCCCCACGCCTGCACAGGCAACCCTGGCGTGGGAACACCTCGAAGCCGTCTTGCGCGGAGAACGCCCGCCCAGCCTCTGCCAGCCGATGTACGGGTACGCCTACCATTTCCATCACAACATGCCGAAAATCGACGACTGGCTGGCCCGCGAAATCATCGGCCGCTGGGAACTGTACCGGCGCGGCGAAGACCGCATCCCGCACGAGACCCAGGAAGTCCAGGTTCTGCGGCTGGGCGAACTGGCCATCGCGGGATTACCCGGCGAACCCTTTGCCAATTTCGGACGCCAGCTCCGCAACGAATCCCCACTGCCCTTCATCCTGGCAGCCGAACATGCCAACGGCTTTGCCGGCTACCTGCCCCCGGCCGACGCCTTCCAGCGGGGCGGCTACGAATGTTGCCTCGCCGACCAGAGCCGCTTCGAGCCGAAGGCCGGTGACCGCCTCATCCGCGCCACCCTTAAACTTCTGTCACACATGCAATAAGAACCCGGGTGGGTGAACCGCGACAACCCTTCGACGACTCAACAGGTTCACCGCTCTTGATGCGCTCATAGAGCGCGGCTACATCCGGAAAAATGTAGCCCCGCTCTATGAGCGGTCCCCCGGGTGGATGAACGGAAGACAGCGCCGCCCTCCATCCCCGGGATTGACGCGGAAGCACAACGCGCTACAATCCGTTCCATGCTGATAGGTGTCAGCAAAACAAGGGTTTTATTACGAAAGGAAACACGATGAAACGGACATGGTGGCTGGCAGTGGCAATCCTGGCAGGCTTGATGGTATTCGAAGGGACCATGCAGGCAGGTGAACATTTCATCGGCGGCGGCGCCCATTACTTCAAAACCATCGACGCTATCGACAACGACGACGGGGAATTCGACGAGAACGGCCTCGCCTGGGTGGTCTCCTACCAGTACCAGTTCGGCGCCATTTTCAAGATCCAGGCCGACCTCGAACTCCTCCCCGAGGATTATGCCGGATCACCCGAAAAGGTCTGGGCGCCCCAGGCATTCCTCCTGCTCGGCCGCGGCCTGTATGCCGGACTCGGCGTCGGCACTCTCTACTCGGACGGCGAATGGGCCGACAAACCCTTCTACGCGATCCGCGCCGGACTGGACCTTGAACTCCTCCCCCGTCTCCACCTCGACATCAATGCCAACTACTACTTCAACGACTGGGACAGCGTGAACACGCTCGATGAAGACGTCGACTCCGATACCATCACCATCGGCGCCGCCGCCCGCTTCCAACTGTAACAACAGGAATCGGTCTAACCGGTGTCAGGTGTCAGGCTGAACCCCTGAAACCTGACACCTTTTTTATGTCACACCCCCCCATACCACTGCCGGTCGACGACATCCGTCCCGCCATCCGGGACGCGCTCAAGAAGCAGTCCCGCCTGATCGTGACCGCCCCCACCGGTTCCGGAAAATCCACACGGATTCCCGGATTCCTGGTTGACGATGATCCCGCCGGCAAGGGACGGGTGGTCTGCCTGCAACCACGCCGCCTGGCCGCCCGCATGCTCGCCCGCCGCGTCGCTTCCGAACGCGGCGTTGCGCTGGGGGGACCGGTGGGGTACCGCGTCCGGTTCGATCACCGGGCCGGACCCGCCACCCGCATCGTGTTCGAGACCGACGGCATCCTGCTCCAGGAAATGCTGGGCGACCCGCTGCTCTCCGGCGTGCAGGCCATCGTCTTCGATGAGTTCCACGAACGGCACCTGTTCGGCGATGTCCTGCTGGGCCTGGCCCTGCAACTCCAGAAAACCACGCGACCCGACCTCAAGCTGGTGGTGATGTCCGCCACCCTGGATACCGCCCGGCTGCAATCGTTTCTCGACCCCTGCGCCTGCATAACCGCCTCCGGCCGCCAGTTCCCCGTAACCATTGAATACCTGCCGCCGGGACAGAAGCCGGAACGCATCCCGGCCTGGGACCTTGCCGTGGAAGCCGTCAGCCAGTCGGCATCCGGCAACACCGGGCACATCCTCATTTTCATGCCGGGCTCCCACGAGATCCGCCGCACCGTTGATGCGCTCAAGCACTGCGCCGCTGCACGCGATCGCCGCATCGTCCCGCTGTACGGCGACCTCTCCCCCGATGCCCAGGACGCCGCCGTGGCGCCGGACCCGACCCCGCGCATCATCGTGGCCACCAACATCGCCGAAACCTCCATCACCATTGATGGCGTCACCGCCGTCATCGACAGCGGACTGGTCCGCCAGGCGGGTTTCGATCCCGCCCATGGCATCAATTCGCTCCTGGTGGAAAAAATCAGCCGCGCCTCGGCCGACCAGCGCGCGGGCCGTGCCGGACGCACCGCACCGGGCCGCTGCCTGCGCCTGTGGACCGAAGCGGACCATGCCCGACGCCCGGCACAGGACCTTCCGGAAATTTCCCGGCTCGACCTCAGCGAAGTGATCCTCCGCCTGCACGCACTCGACCTCCGCGATCTGAACGCCTTTGCCTGGCTGGAAGCCCCTTCCCCGGACCGGCTGAACCAGACCATCACGCTCCTGGAAGATCTCGGCGCTTTGCATCCCGTTCCGGGTGAAGGGCATCGCCTGACTCCGCTGGGACGGCGCATGGTCGAGTTTCCCCTGCACCCGCGTTGGACCCGGCTCCTGCTGGCCGCCGAAACCTACGCTTGCGTGGCCGATGCGGCCCTCGCCGCCGCCCTTTCCCAGGAACGCAGCATCCTGCTCCCGCAACAGAACCGCGACGTGGTTGAACGCCGCACCACGTTTGCTGATCCGGAACAGGAGTCGGACCTGCTGCTCCTCTGCCGTCTCTGGCGTGAAGCCCGCCGGCTCCAGTATGATCGGGATGCCTGTGACCGCCTGGGCATCAACGGCCTGGCATGCCGGCGCGTGGACGACCTCCGCCGCCAGTTCGAAGACCTGGCAGAACGTTCCGGCCTGCCCATTTCCACCACGCCGGCCCCCGCCGACCGCGTGTTACGCTGCATCCTGGCCGCATTCCCGGACCAGGTGGCCCGGCGCGTCAGTTCCGGAAGCCAGGCCGTACGCCTCGTTCATGGACGGCAGGGGTCGCTCGAACGATCCAGCAACGTACGCCGTGCCACCCTGCTGGTTGCCCCTGAAATCCGCCACATCGAACTGCGCCGCGGCGAATGCGAAACCCGCATTACCCTCGCCAGCCGGGTGGACCCGGAATGGCTTGAATCCCTGTTCCCGGACCACATCCATCACCGCCGTGTGGCGGTCTACAATGCCATCCTGCGCCGGCCGGAAGTCCGGCAATTGACCGACTATCTCGATCTGACCATCGCCGAAACAACTTCGGGAATCCCGACCCCGGATGAAGCCGCCGCCTGCCTGGCGGCCGAAGTCATGGCTGATCGGCTGACCCTCAAGGAATGGAACTCGCGTGTGGACCAGTGGATCCTGCGCCTGAACCAGTTGGCGGAATGGTGCCCGGACCTTGTGCTCCCGGCCATCGGCGAGGAGGAACGCCGCTTGCTGGTGGAGGAGATCTGCCGCGGCGCCACGACGGGCCGGGAAGTCAAGGAACGCCAGGTCCTGCCGGTACTCCAGCGCTGGTTGAATGCCGCCCAGCAGGAATTGCTTCGGAAACACGCGCCCGAGCAGGTCACCCTGTCCAACGGGCGTACGTTCAAACTCGTCTACGAAGCCGGCCGGGCACCCGGATTCTCCGCCCGGATCCAGGATCTTTATGACGTCAAGGAATGCCCACGGATTGCGCGGGGAAAGATCCGCGTCCGGGTCAGCATCCTGGCGCCCAACCAGCGGCCGGTCCAGGTTACCGATGATCTGGCCTCCTTCTGGAAAACCGGCTATGAACAGGCAAAAAAAGACCTGCGCGGCCGTTATCCCAAACACGAATGGCGCTGAGCCGGAACGACGCTTTCGCTCTGCGACCCCCGCTACTCTGCTTCCTCAAAAACGGGATTCGGTTAACGATAGCGGAC
>Ga0156641_1135_pt2 | contig 16080 bp, 15 predicted proteins | sample RifOxyC3_FD_110715 | JGI IMG/M metagenome (GOLD analysis project Ga0156641, IMG submission 110715) | Lentisphaerae bacterium RIFOXYC12_FULL_60_16 | reverse complement strand
CGTTGGTGGCTCGCCTCTGGATTTTCCATGTGGTATGCGCGTCCTGGTTGTTGTTCCGTGCCGGTAACCTGGAGACACTGGGAGGGTTGGTGCGGAGCCTGTTGGCCTGGCGGTCGGCGGTTCCGGAGGTTACCCTGTGGGGGGGTGTGCCGCTGCTGGTGTTGGCCGCCGGTTTTTCCATGCAGGGTTTCGACGGCAACCGCCTGGAGCAGATCACCCGCCGACTTGCGGATTGGCCCGGATGGGTACTGGGGGCGCTGGCCGCCGTGATCCTGACGATTATCCTGGCGTTGGGGCCCGAAGGCGTGGCGCCCTTCATATATTTCCAGTTTTGAATGGGGGAATGCATATGCATGAATCGACCGCGGCAGACAGGCAGGAAATAGCGGCGGGTGTGCCGTTCCATACGGTCAACCGTGCACTCCTGGTGTTTTATGCGTTGCTGGTGGCCTTGAATGCCGTGGCCTGGCACGAGGCCAATGAGCGGTTGCCGTATGGTACCGCCCGCACGATGTGGGTCTCCATGACCGGTCCGCTGGCTCGTGTCTGCCGGGCCACGGGATTGGATCGGCCGCGCGCGTTCCTGACGGAAACACTCGGTTCGGTATTGAACGGAAGCGACTGATCAATCGATACTATCCGCCGGTTCGCGCCGAAGCGGGAAAGGAAACGGGAATATGAGCCTGGGGGCGGTTTTCAAGGCGAAGCATCATCCACCGCGTATCCTGACGATTTTCGGCACACGCCCGGAGGCCATCAAGCTGGCCCCGATCCTGCTGGCCTTGCGGGACTGCCCGTCATTCGAAAGCGTGGTGGTGTCCACCGGCCAGCACCGGGAGATGCTCGACCAGGCGCTGGATCTTTTCGGGATCGTGCCGGACCGCGACCTGCGGCTGATGCGCCCCGACCAGACCCTGGCCGGTTTGACGGCGTGCGCGGTTGAAGCACTGGACACCGTGATCCGGGACCTGACACCGGACCTGGTGATGGTGCAAGGCGACACCACGACCGTTTTTTGTGCAGCCCTGACGGCGTTCTACCACCAGGTGCCCGTGGCCCATGTGGAGGCCGGCCTGCGCACCCGCCAGTTGTATTCGCCCTGGCCCGAGGAAGCCAACCGGGTGCTGACCAGCCGGCTGGCCGCCCTGCATTTTGCGCCGACGGTGGGCAGCCAGGACAACCTGCTGGCCGAAGCCGTTGATCCGCAGACCATCCATGTGACCGGCAACACGGTCATCGATGCCCTGTTCATGGTGCTCAAGAAGGCGCAGCAGCATCCGCCGTTCATTTCCGGTTTGCCGCCGGCTCTTCAACCGGGCAAGCCGGACGGAAACCGCGTGGTCTTGATCACCGGGCATCGCCGGGAGAATTTCGGCGCCGGCTTTGAACAATTCTGCCGGGCCATTGCCCGGTTGGCCGAGCGGTTTCCGGATACCCACTTTGTCTATCCCATGCATATGAACCCGCAGGTGCGTGAACCGGTGTTGCGGGTGCTGGGCGGATCGGTGGATAAGCCGCGCGCCTCGAACGTCCACCTGATTGAGCCGCTTGATTACCTGCCGTTTGTCGCCCTGATGAACCGGGCTCACCTGGTCATTACCGATTCTGGCGGGGTGCAGGAGGAGGCTCCCTCGCTTGGGAAACCGGTGCTGGTCACCCGTGATACCACCGAGCGGCCGGAAGCCGTTGAAGCCGGCACCGTCCTCCTGGTCGGGACGGATGCCAACCGTATCGTCAGCGCCGCCTCGGAACTGTTGACCGATCCGGCCGCCTACCGGGCCATGTCAACCGCGCACAACCCCTACGGCGACGGCCAGGCCGCCGGCCGCGTGATAAGCATTTTACAGACCGCATTCGGCATGTAGCCGGAACGATCCGGTTCCGTCCGGCGGGGTAAAAAATGCCCGGAAACCTGTCGCGGGCTTGATTCCGTGCCCCTGCTGGGGTAGAGTCGGGGCCTTTCATGGAAAGGATCGGGACGGGCATGCGCATTTTATCGGGCATCCAGCCATCGGGCAAGCTGCACCTGGGCAACTACTTCGGCATGATGAAGCCGGCCCTTGAGCTCCAGGAAAAGGGTGATGCCTTCCTGTTCATCGCCAATTACCATGCCCTGACCACGGTGACCGATGCCGCCCGCCTGCGTACGGCGACCTGGGACGTGGCCTTGGATTTTCTTGCCTGCGGATTGGATCCGGACCGCACCGTATTTTTCCGCCAGAGCGATGTGCCCGAGGTCACGGAGCTTTCCTGGTTGTTGTCGGTGGTGACCCCCATGGGGTTGCTGGAGCGCTGTCATTCCTACAAAGACAAGGTGGCGCGGGGTATTGCCTCCAATCACGGGCTGTTCGCGTATCCGGTCCTGATGGCCGCGGATATTCTCGCGGTCCAGTCGAATCTCGTTCCGGTCGGGCGCGACCAGAAACAGCATGTGGAGGTGACCCGGGACCTGGCCATCAAGTTCAACAACCAGTATGGGCCCGTGTTCACGATCCCGGAACCGAGCATCCGTGACGAGGTGGCCGTGGTGCCGGGGCTTGACGGCGAAAAGATGTCCAAGTCCTACGACAACCACATCGAACTGTTCGGCGACGAGAAGGAGGCGCGGTCGCGGGTGATGCGGATCGTGACCGACAGCACGCCGCTGGAATCCCCCAAGAACCCCGATGCCTGCCGGGTGTTTGCCCTGTACAAGCTCTTTGCCACGCCGGAGGAACTGCAGGCCATGGCGGACCGGTACCGTGCCGGCGGGTTCGGGTACGGCGAGGCCAAGAAGGCGTTGTGGGTGAAGATCCAGGAGACGCTGGCGCCGTTCCGCCACCGCCGTGAGGAACTGGCCCGGCAGCCCGATTTTGTTGAATCCATCCTGCGCCAGGGCGCCGCCCGGGCGCGCGCGGAGGCACGGCGCACCCTGGCAGCGGCGCGCCGTGCGATGGGGCTGGATTGAAAACGTAACGGCCCACCGGCCGGACAGGACCCAGATGGTACAGGACGAATACAAGGTAAACCTGGAGGTATTCGAGGGACCGCTCGATCTCCTCCTGTACCTCATTCGCAAGGAAGAGGTGGATATTTACAATATCCCCATCGAGCGGGTCACCACGCAGTACCTGGAATACCTGAACCTGATGAAGCTGCTCGACCTGAACATCGCGGGCGAGTTCATCGTCATGGCGGCCACGCTGATGATGATTAAGAGCCGCATGCTGTTGCCGGTTGAAGAGCGGCCCGAGTTGGAAGCAGAGGAGGAGGATCCGCGCTGGGATTTGGTGCGGCAGCTCCTGGAATACAAGAAATTCAAGGATGCCGCCATGCGGCTCCAGGACATGGAGATCCGCCAGGAGAACGTGTTTGCCGGCGGCGGGAAGAGCGTGGCGATTGAACCGCAGGATGCCGGGACGGCCTTGCAGGATATCAGCCTGTTCGACCTGATCACGGCGTTCAGCTCGGTGCTCAAGCGTGCGCGGCCGGAGGAGATCGGCGAGATCTTCGCCACCCAGTATACGGTGGCCGACAAGATCCAGGTGATTCTGAAGGACATGTCGCGGGGCGGAGAACGGTCCTTCGTGAGTTTCTTTCCGCCGACAGCCAGCAAGCATGAGGTGATCTGCACGTTCCTGGCGATGCTGGAGCTGATCCGTCTGCACCAGGTCCGGGTGCGCCAGGACCGGCATTTCGACGAGATCCTGGTTTGTGGAGTCGAGAACCCGCCGTCGTTCGAGAATGTCTGGGCCGAGGAACCGGCGGCTGCTGAAATTTCCGTAAATAAGCCGGAGCCGGAACCGCCCGGCACGGTGGATGAAGGGGATGAGCATGGCGAATCATGAAGAAATTCCGGACATCAAACGGTTGGTAGGGTCCCTGGTTTTCGGCGCCAACCGGAGTGTGACGGCCAAGGATATCCGGCGGTGCCTGCAGGAGGTGGCGGAAATCGAAGGCGGGGACACCCAGCTGTTCACCGAGGTGCGCCTGCAGGATATCGAGCAGGCGGTGGCGGATCTCCGCAACGATCTGGAGCGGTCCCGCCTGGGATTCAGCCTGGCGGAGGTGGCCGGCGGATTGCGGTACCAGACCGATCCCGCCTGCGGCCGCTGGCTCCGGCACATGCTGTCGGCCGGCAAGCCGGCGCGGCTGTCCCTGCCGGCGCTCGAAACGCTGGCCATCATCGCGTACCGCCAGCCGATCGGCAAATCCGATATCGAGGGGATCCGCGGCGTCAACGTGGACCATATCATCAAGACCCTGCTGGAGGTCCAACTGGTTCGGATCGCCGGCCGCAGCGAGTTGCCGGGTCGTCCGTTCCTGTATGGCACCACGCAATTGTTCCTGGAACATTTCGGATTGAAGGGTCTCAAGGACCTGGGGGATATGGAGCCGCTGCTGGCTGCCGCCCGTGAGGAGGAAAAGGCGCAAAACGCCAAGTCCGAATCGGAACCGGCGTATGAGACACCGAAGCCGGAATCCGGCGTGGAACCAGCCCCGGCCCCGGCGGAACCGCCGGTTCCCGCACCGGAATCCGCTGCGCCGGAAGCGAGGGCTTCGGAATGAGCCTGGACGAACTGCGCGCCGAAGTTGACCGGTTGGACGCAGAATTGGTTGCGTTGCTCAACCGGCGGGCGGCCTGCACCCGGCAGATCGGCGAAGCCAAGCGCCGGGACCGGTTGCCCGTGGCGGATTCGCGCCGGGAAAGCCAGGTGCAGGAACGGGTGGCGGCCCTGAACCGGGGTCCCCTGTCGCCGGAAGCACTCCGGGATATTTATCGGGGCATTATTGACGCGTGCCGGAATTTGCAGGAGCAGGAGAAATCCGCGGGCCGGTAACCGGGAGGGATGGAGACTGCGATGAACACATTGCGAGAACAGGCCAATCCGTGGATTGGAAAACTCCCGATCTATGAACCCGGCAAACCCATCGAGGAGGTTGCCCGGGAACTGGGGTTTGCGTCGGAATCGGAGATCGACAAGCTGGCGTCCAACGAGAATGCGCTGGGACCCTCGCCCCGGGCGGTGGAGGCCATGGCGGCGGCTGCCGTCCAGATGCACCGGTATCCCGATGGTGGTTCGTATTTCCTCCGGCAGGTGCTGGCCGGCAAACTCGGTGTCAGCCCCGACCAGATCCTGCCGACACACGGCAGCAACGAGGCGCTTGAGCTGTTGGGCCATGTGTTCCTGGGACCGGAAACAGGGATCGTCATGGCGGCCCAGGCATTTGTCGTCTACCGGCTGATCGCGGCGGCTGCGCGGGCGTCCGTGGTGGCGGTTCCCATGCGCGACATGACCCACGATCTGGATGCCATGCTGGCGGCCATCCGGCCCGAGACCCGGATCGTGTTCGTGAGCAACCCGAACAACCCCACCAGCACCATCGTGGCCCCGGCGGCCCTTGACCGGTTCATGGACCGGGTGCCGGCCCACGTGGTGGTATGTTTCGACGAGGCCTACATTGAATTGCTGCCGCCGGACCAGCAGCCGGACACCCTCCGGTACGTGCGGGAAGACCGCAACGTGTATATCCTGCGGACCTTCTCCAAGACCTACGGGCTCGCGGGACTCCGGTTGGGCTATGCCGTGGCCCCGGCGTCCGGCATCGAACTGCTCCAGCATGTGCGGCAGCCGTTCAACGTCAATGCCCTGGCGCTGGCGGCGTGTACCGCCGCCCTGGATGATGATGCGTTCGTGGAGAAGACGCGGATCCTCGTGCGTGACGGCATCCGGTATCTTGAAGCGCAATGCCGGCGCCTAAAACTTGACTATGTGCCGGCATCCGCCAATTTCATCCTGATCAAGGTTGGGAAGGGCCGCCCGGTATTCGAAGCCCTGATGGGGGAAGGCGTGATTGTGCGTCCGATGGACGGATACGGTCTCCCGGACTGGGTGCGGGTGACGGTGGGCACCACGGAGGAGAACCGCCGGTTTGTGCGGGCGCTGGAAACCGTGTTGGGGCGTGGCGTATGACCGAACGGGTTGCCATTCTCGGGCTGGGGTTGATGGGAGGGTCGCTGGCCATGGCCCTGCGGCGCCGGGCGCCGGATATCCGGATCACCGGCTATGCGCGCCGCCTGGAAACCCGGGAGGAAGCGCTCCGTCTGGGCCTGGTGGACGGGGCCGCGGATGATCCCGCGCAGGCGGTGGCGGATGCCACGCTGGTGGTGTGCGGGGTGCCCGTGCTGGCTGTTCCCGACCTGCTGGCATCATGCCGTGCCGCGCTGCCGGCCGGTTGCCTCGTGACGGATGTTGGCAGCACCAAGGCCTGGCTGGTGCGGGAAACGGATTCCCTGCTGGCCGGTGGTCGGGCCATCTTTGTCGGCAGCCACCCGATTGCCGGTTCGGATGAGACCGGACTTTCCGCCGCCCGTGAGGAGCTTTACCAGGATGCCGTGGTGGTGGTGACGCCGGGCGCCGGAACGCCGCCGGACGCCGTCGGGCGCATAGCCGCCTTCTGGGGGCTTGTTGGGGCGCGGTGCCGGGTGATGACGCCCGACCAGCACGATCAGTTGGTGGCGCGCACCAGTCACCTGCCGCACGTGGTGGCGGCGGCCCTGGCGCAGGCGGTGTTGACGGATGGGCCGGCCGGTTGCGAGGCCCTGTGCGGGACCGGATTCCGGGACACCACGCGCGTGGCGGGCGGATCGGAAGATCTCTGGCATGACATCCTCAAGACCAACCGGCAGGCCGTGCAGGCTGTGCTGGCGGATTTTTCCGGTCGCCTGGATGAATTCCGCCGTCTGCTGGAGCGCGGGGATTTTGAAGGCATACGGGCCTATCTCGGGCGCAGTCGCACCGTGCGCCGGAACTGGGAGCCGGGACGATGAAGCCGGCTGATATCCGCATGGTTCCCGGGACGCGCCATTTCAACGGCACGGTGCGGGTGCCGGGTGACAAGAGCCTGTCGCACCGCCTGGCCATGCTGGGTGCCCTCGCGCACGGCGACTGCCGGATCACGGGATTTCTCGACAGTGAGGATTGCCTGAATACCCTGGCGGCGGTATCCGCACTGGGCGCCGTTGTGGAGCGGGATGGCACGCGCGTGTTGATACGGGGGACAGGGGGTAGGTTCCGGCCCGCGGACCAGCCGCTCGATATGGGGAATTCCGGCACGGGTATCCGGTTGCTGGCCGGCTTGCTGGCCGGGCATCCCTTCGAGACGGTCCTGACAGGAGACGCCTCGTTGCGGTCCCGGCCGATGAACCGGATTCGCGAGCCGCTGGTGCAGATGGGTGCCGCCATCGAGCTGGAGGGGACGGGTGGGTGTGCGCCGATGCGGATACGGGGCGGCGCTTTACGTCCGATTACCTATGCCATGCCGGTGGCTTCGGCGCAGGTCAAATCCTGCGTGCTGCTGGCCGGCCTGTTTGCCGACGGTGAGACGACCGTGGTGGAACCCAAGCCGACGCGGGACCATACCGAACGCGTGTTCGAGTCGCTGGGGGTTCCGGTCTCGGTGGAGGGGTTGCGGATCCGGATCCGGGGATTCGGCGTCCGGGGGCCTGATTGGAGCGGCCGGGACTGGTCGGTGCCCGGCGATTTTTCTTCGGCGGCTTTCTGGATTGCCGGCGCCTGCCTGTTTCCCGGCGCCGTGGTGACAGTTGAAGGCGTGGGCCTGAATGCACGCCGCACGGCCTTCCTGGACGTGGTGCGCCGGATGGGCGCCGACGTTTTCGTGGAGCCGGGTGCTTCCGGAGCCGGCGAACCGGCCGGACGGATCACCGTCCGCGGCGGGGTGTTGCGTGGGACCACGGTCTGTGGGGCGGAGATCCCGAACCTGATTGATGAACTTCCGCTGGTGGCGGTGCTGGGGGCCCTGGCGGAAGGATCCACCGCGATCCGGGATGCCAGGGAATTGCGGGTGAAGGAATCGGACCGGATTGCAACCGTGCTGGCCGGGCTGCGGGCCTTCGGGGTGGCGGTGACCGAATATCCCGACGGGTTGTGCGTGCAGGGGCCGGTGAAGCTGTGCGGGAGTGTGGAGGTGCGCTCCATGGATGATCACCGGATAGCCATGGCGATGAGCCTGCTGGGGTTGCGGCTGGCGAACCGGACACGGGTGGTGGGCACGGCCTGTGTGGCCACCTCGTATCCCGGGTTCTGGGATCACCTTGAACAGTTGTCGGGTGTGCGCGCGGAGGAATTGGCATGATACCGGCGGTTGTGGTGGCCATTGACGGGCCGTCAGCTTCGGGGAAGTCCACGGTGGCGCGCCGGGTTGCGGAACGCCTGCCGGATTTCGTGTACGTGGATTCCGGGGCGTTGTACCGGCTGGTGACCGTTGCGGCGATGCAGGCCGGCGTGGCGCCGGAGGACGGGCCGGTGGTGCGGCGGTTCCTGGATGCCCTGCCGCTGGAATACATCGTGCGGGACCGGGTGGTGGTGTACCGGGTTGGCGGCCGCGAGGCCGGCCCGGAACTCCGCACCCAGGCGGTGAACGAGAACGTCAGCCTGTTTGCGGCGCTGGCGCCGGTGCGGGAGCGCGTGGTGGGCTGGCTGCGCGGGTTGACGCGTTTCGGCAGCCTGGTCATGGAAGGCCGTGATATCGGCGAGGTTGTATTTCCAGGTGCGGCGTGTAAATTCTACCTGAACGCATCGCCGGAGGAACGGGCGCGGCGCCGGCACCGGGAACTGGAAGGGCGGGTTGCCCCGGATGACGGGGGGTTGCGCCAGGTGGATGAATCGCTGCGGCGCCGGGACCGGATTGACAGCGGGCGGGCGGTGGCCCCCTTGCGCATACCCGCCGGGTCCGCGGTGATCGATTCGACCGGATTGACGATCGACCAGGTGGTGGAAGTCGTGTTGTTGCAGGTACGGCAGGTGCCGGGTTTGGTGTCCAACGGGTGAGGGTTACATGACGTGGCAGGTCTGCATGGGTGTTTTGACGGTGGGGGTGGCCGTGGTGCTGACCACCTGGATGACCCTGCAGGGCCGTATGATCATCCGGCGGATTGCCCGCAAGCATGTGAAGTCCGCCCGGCAACTGCTCCAGGAACTCCGGGATGAATGAGCAGCCAAAAATCGTTTCGGAAGTGTCGAGGGACCTTGCGTTCCCGACGCTGCTGCTGATGAGCCTGGGCATGATGGTGGGCGCCGGTGTGTTTGTTTCCATCGGGCTGGCAACCCGCATGGCGGGGCCCGGCGGGATGCTGGTGGCCTTTGCCCTGAACGGTTTGCTGGCGTTGGTCACGGCGTCGTCATTTGCGGAACTCAGCTCGGCCCTTCCGCGGGCGTCGGGCATCCAGGAATTCAGCCGGCTGGCGGTCGGGCGTGGCGGTGAATTCATGGCCGGCTGGCTGGAGTGGCTGGTGGCCTCGTCCGCGTGTGCGTTGAATGCGCTGGTGCTGGCCGCGTGCCTGGGTTGGGCCACACAATCGCTGGTGACCGGGTTGCCGGTGGATTTGACACAGGTGGGCGCCATCCGCTGGCTCGCCATCCTGCTGGGTGCCGGGTTCGTGGTTATTCAATGCATCGGGAGTGCGGAAACCGGACGCGGCAACCGCCGGATTTCCATCCTGCAGGTTGCCCTGATCCTGTCGTTGGGCCTGTTGGCAGTCTGGGTTGCCGTTCATGAGCCGGTTCGGATGGAAAATTTCCAGCCCTTTGCGATCAACGGCCTGGCTGGTCTGCTGATGGCCATGGCCGTATCGTACGTGGCGTTTGCCGGGTTTGAGGTGGCGGCGCGGGCCGGGCAGGAGGCGGCCTCCCCGCGGTCGGACCTGCCGCGTGCCATTCTCTACAGCGCCTATTTCGGGATGTTGTTGTACCTGCTGCTGGGGTTTGCGGCCGTCGTGGGATTGTCGCCGGACGGGTCCATGTCGCGGGCCTGGGCCTGGGGCCGGATCTGGGCCCTGGGTGAGACGGGTGTGGTGGCCGGGCTGGCGGGCCTGGGCCGTTGGGGTTTTCCGTTGCTGGTGGCGGCGCTGGTGTTTGCGACCGTATCCGCCCTGCATGGCACGTTGTATTCCGGCATCCGCACCGCCTACGGGATGGGGCGGCAGCGCCTGTTGCCGGATGCGTTTGCCCGGCTTTCGGTGCGGCGTCAGACCCCCGTGGGTTCGGTGTATGCCACCGGGGCGCTGGTGCTTGTCTTGACCAGCCTGCTGTCGATCCGCCACCTGATGGTACTCACGGCGTTCCTATGCCTGGTTCTGGGCATGGCGGTGAACCTGGCGGCGGGCCGGATCCGCCGGTATCGCGGGGATGAACTGATCTATGGCTACCTGCAACCCCTGGCGCCGCTGGCGCCGCTGGCGGCGATGGTTGTCCAGTTGATCCTGCTGGTGGCCCTGGCGTTTGTGGACAGTCTGGCGTGGGGGCTGGGCGTGGTCTGGATGGCGGGTGGGTGGATCCTGTTCCGGTTGTATGCCCGGCACCGGTCGGCGCCTGAGGCGGAGGATATCCGGATACTGGAGGAGGGCGATCCCCTCCCGTCCGACGGGCGGTACCGGGTGATGGCGGCGGTGGCGAATACGGATACCGCCCTGTCGCTGGTTCGGGCCACGGTGGCGTTGTGCCGCGCCCGTCAGGGCACCGTGGAACTGGTTCACATGGTGCCGGTTCCCGACCAGATGCCATTGTCCGATGCGGAACATTACCTCGACACCGGCCGGGAGGCCATTGGCGAAATGATGCTGTATCTGGCTCCGGATTTTCCGGCCGGGTTTACCATCCGGTATTGCCGGAACGTCGCGCGGGGAATTGTCAGTGCGGCGCAGGAGAAGCGGGCGAACCTGCTGGTGTTGGGGTGGCGGGGTAAGAACCGTTCCCATGGATTTGCGCTGGGCAGTACGCTGGATCCGATTCTCGAGTGTGCGCCCTGTAACGTGGTGGTACTGCGCCATGTGCCGGACCGGGTGTTTCACCGTGTCTGGGTGCCGGTGGCCGGCGGGCGCAACAGCGCCTTTGCCTTCGAGGTGGCCACGATGCTGGCGGACCCTGCGGACGGCGTGATCGTGGTGCTGAATGTCCGTTCCGGCGGGGAATCGATCACGTTCGACCTGGAGCCGTTTATCGACGAACAGGCGTCGCGGCTGAATTTCCCGCGTGAACGGGTGGTGAGCCGGACGGTGGAAAGCCGCCGGGTGGCCGACACCGTGGTGGAGGAGATCGAGCGGGCGGGGGACCGGTGCGACCTGGTCGTGCTGGGTGCCTCGCCCCGGTCCCTTTTCAACCCGTTCACCCGTGAGTCGATGCCGAACCTGGTGGCGCGCCGGTGCACGAAACCCATGGCGATTGTGAACCGGGTGGGGCGGTTGCGTTCGTGGATGGCGTCGTGGTTGTGAAAAAGGAGAGCGTATGAAGCCGTATCGGTACGTGTTGGTCGGATGTGGGGGGATCAGTGGGGCATGGCTCAAGCCGTTGGCGGAGATGCCGGAAGCCGTTTGTGCCGGTCTCGTGGATATCAACCGGGATGCCGCGGAACGGCGCAAGCAGGAGTTCGGCCTGACCGATGCCGTGACCGGGACCCACCTGGCCTCGATGCTGCGGAAGGTCAAGCCGGCCCTGGTGTTTGATTGCACCGTTCCGGAGGCGCATATCAAGGTGGCGCGTACCGCGTTTGCGGCGGGTTGCCACGTGCTCTGCGAGAAGCCGCTGGCGGATACGATGGCCCATGCCGCCACCATGCTCAAGGCGGCCGCTGCGGCGGACCGGGTGCATGCCATCATCCAGAACCGGCGGTTCGATCCGCATGCCCGCCGGGTGCAGTCCCTGTTGCATGACGGGGTGATCGGGCGCCTGCATACGGTATACAGCGATTTCTTCATCGGCGCCCATTTCGGGGGATTCCGTGACCGCATGCTGCATGTGCTGTTGCTGGACATGGCCATCCACACCTTTGATGCGGCCCGCCTGCTGACCGGGTGTGATCCCGTTGCTGTTTTGGCGCACGAATGGAATCCGCCCGGTTCGTGGTATGATCATCATGCCTCCGCTTCGGCCCAGTTCGAGATGACCAACTCCGTGGTGTACGGATACCGGGGCAGCTGGTGTTCGGAAGGGTTGAACACGACCTGGGAATCCGCCTGGCGGTTTATCGGTGACCAGGGATCGATGTCCTGGGACGGACGGGATGGCGTCCGTATCCAGCAGGTGAGCGGGACCGAGGGATTCATCCGACCGCTGGCGGATATCGAGCCGCCACCGGTTCCCGCGATGACCTGGCAGGGTCATGGCGGTGTCATTCACGATTTCCTGGAAAGCCTGGGATCCGGCAAGCAGCCGGAAACCGTGTCCACGGACAACGTCAAGAGCCTGGCCATGGTGCATGCGGCCATCAAGAGTGCCGGCTCGGGCCGCCGGGTGGTTATTCCGCCACTGGCCTGAGACCGGATGCGGCGTCGTTGGAACTCCGCCCTCCACACGCGAGACATCCGAACAGGGTGACTTCCCGGCGGTCGTGATACAGGTGGCGGATGGTGAAGCGGATGCCGGGGACGTCCTTCAGGAACGATTCAATCGGTTCCAGCACGGGGTCGGGATGTTCCTGTGGAAGCTTGATGTTCACGATAAACCGGCGCATCCACCGGTGGGTGAACCATTTCTTGAGCACCCACAGGTTGGTCCCGGTGGAGATCAGCATGTCGCTGATCAGCCAGTCGACGGGGACCGCGGCAGCGGGCGGGGTGTAGAGGGTGCCATCCTGCCGGTGGTGGTCCACGGTTCCGCCCCGGTCCCCGGTTGAATCCAGCCGGAGCTGGCCGTTGTCCACGGCGGTCACCCGACATCCGCGTTTCACGAAGGCGTAGGTCCATCCGCCTGGAGCGGCCCCGAGGTCCACGACGGTCTGGCCGGGTTGCGGTTCGATATCCAGCAGATCCAGCGCTTCTTCCACCTTCAGGTAGGAACGGGACGGGGCATGGCGATCAAAGGCCATGCGGTGGATGCCGCCGGGCCGCGGATCGGAAAGATCACGGGTGGCCATGGCGGCGCCCCAGGTGGTGGCAGGGGTCACACAGAGGTTCAGCACCATGGTGTCATGTCCGGCCGCTTCCGGGGGACGATAGGCGCGGGCCACGCGTGGGAACCGATCCTGGCAGAAGGTCACGAGGTGATCGGCGAGGTTACGGGAACGCACGGACCCGGTGGCCCCTTCGGCGGTATCGACGGTGAAGGCGTGGCAGGTCCAGCCGCCGGGATGATCACTCCGGATTCGCGGCAGGAGGACGCGCGTGATGTCACGGATGAGGGGCTTGAGCGGCTGGTCGGGGAAGGCGATGGCGGGATCGAGACGCTGGCGTTCAAAGATCAGCGGTTGGGTCAACGTGTCGGGCAGGCGGCCGGATGGCCCGGGTTTCAGGACAATCATGCCGGGTCCGGGCGTGGTGATGTCCGGGAGATCCGCGGCGGCGCGGCGGCGGATCTCCGCTTCCATGGCCCCGGTGAATTCTGGCTTGGTGATCAGGAGCCTTCCCCGGTCGGGGGTTTCCGGTTGTGATGGAGGGGTTATGATTCTTCCTGCATCATGGCATCGTAGAACTTGACGTAATCGTCGGGGGTGGGGCCTGCGCGCATCTCGATGGCGGCGCGTGGATGCCGGTTGAGCTGGGCGGTGATGGCGTAGGGGATGCTATACCCCCAGTCCATGGTCTTGGAAAGCGGTGCGAACACATCGCGGCAGCATTCCAGCACGGGCCGGATTTGGAATTTCGGGTTGTGCAGGAAGCCGATCAGCAGTTCCAGCGGGCAGTTGCCGGCGCCGCGGCCGATGCCGCTGATTGTGGCGTCGAACCGGTTGGCCCCGGCGACCACGGCCTCGATCGTGTTGGCGAATGCCAGTTGCATGTTGTTGTGCCCGTGGAATCCGACTTCCTTCCCGGCGCCGTCCATTACCTGCTTGTACAGCTTGATCAGGGCGTTCACCTGTTCGGAATACAAGGCGCCGAAGCTGTCCACGAGGTATACAGCCGAGACGGGGCTTTTGGCGAAGATTTCGAGGGCATCCTGGACGGCATGTTCCTGGACAACGGAAACCGCCATGAGCTGGGCCATGGTTTCGTAACCCTTGTCGGTGGCGTCCTTGATCATGTCGATGGCCACGGGGATCTGGTTGATATAGCAGGCAACCCGCACACATCCGATCACGCTGCGGTCGGCCGGCAGGATATCCTCCCGGTAATCCGTGCGGGTGGCGTCGGCCATGACGGTGATCTTGGGGCCGCCGGGCTTCTTGGCTCCGATGATGCGGCGGAGATCGTCCTCGTCGCAGAATTTCCATTTACCGCTCTGGCTTGGTGCGTAGATCTTCTTGGAAGCCTTGTAGCCGAATTCCACGTAGTCGACGCCGGCCGCGGCGCAGGCACGGTAGACGGAGGACACGAAGGCGTCGTCGAACTGGTGGTCGTTGATCAGGCCGCCGTCCCGGATCGTACAATCCAGGATACGGATGTCGGGGCGGTACGCTACCCACCCGCCCTTGGTTGCGCTGGCATCGGTTGATTTTGACTGCATGGCACCCCTTGCATGAATGAATTTCAATCGAGCCGATACGATACGAATATTCACGCGGTGGCGTCAACTTGCGAAAGGAAGGGGGGAGGGGAAGTGTTCAGTATTCAGAAGACAGTGTTCAGTAGACGATCGATCGGGGAAGGCCGGGTCCCCCGCTTACCCGGAAGGCGGGAAATCGAGGTGGACCCGATAACGGCCGCGGACGGAATTCATCAGCAGGATGGAGGGTCGATCACGCAATGCGTCAACGGGTATGACGGCTTCATGCAGCCAGCCGTCGGCCAGGGCGGCTGCCCGGAAGGTGCCGGGCAGAAGCCCGCAGGCGACGGGTGGCGTGATCCATCGCCGGCCGATACGCACCGCGATGTTGGCGATGGTGGATTCCGTGATTTCGCGGCGGTTGTTCCAGAGGATCACGTCATCATAACCCGGGCATTGTTGCCGGGCGGTTTCGTACACGGCCCGGCAGGTGGTCTTGTGGTAGAGGAACCGGTTGGATGCATCGACCGGGGCGGGTGCAAGCGCGACCCGTAAACGGCGGTTGACCGGGGATTCCGGCATGGGAAAGGCCTGTACAACCGGGTGTCCCGTGGCCGACACACACAGGCGGACGCGGTGGGGGACCGGCGGGAATTTCCGGGCATGGCCGTCCAGGAGGCGTTGGATTTTCGGGATGGAACACCGGTATCCGAAATAGCGGGCGGATTGCCGGAGTCGTTCCAGATGCCGCTCCCGCAGGTCATACCCGGCGCCGGGCGTCCAGCGGAGCGTTTCCAGCAGGTGGAAGGGAGGATCAACCGGTGCGGACAGGATGCGGGCCTTGGTGGCGCATTCCGCATATTCACGATCGGCCGTGGAATCCCATACAATACCGCCGCCGACTCCGTATTCCGCCTGGCCGGTGGACCGGTTGACGAGCAGGGTGCGGATCGCGACATTGAACTGCGCCTGGTTGCCGGGCCGGATCCAGCCCATGGCGCCGGTGTAAATCCGGCGTGGGCGGGTTTCGAGTTCGGCGATGATTTCCATGGTGTGGACCTTGGGTGCCCCGGTGATGGATGCCGGCGGGAACAAGGCTTCCAGGATGGCCGGAAGTCCGGCGCGGGTTTGTGCCCGCACCGTGGAGGTCATCTGCCAAACCGTTGGATATTGTTCGACGGTGAAGCAGCGTGAGGGGTGGACGGTGCCGGGGATGGCGATGCGGCCAAGGTCGTTACGGACCATGTCGAGTATCATGACATTTTCGGCGCGATCCTTGGCGGAATGCCGGAGGGTTTCGGCCAGGGCCAGGTCGGCTTCGGAGGTGAGGCCGCGGGGGGCTGTTCCTTTCATCGGGCGGGACCAGATGGTGTTGCCATCCAGCCGGAAGAACAATTCCGGGGAAGCGCTGGCCAGGATCCAGTCTCCCGTGTCCATCCAGGCTGCATAGGGGGGACGGGTGGCGGTCAGCAGGCGGAAGCGTATCCACGGATCGGCGGAAAGGCGTGTGAGCAGGCGGAAGGTGTAGTTCACCTGGTAGGTGTCGCCCTGGCGGATGTAGTCATGGATTTTTTGAATGCACCGACGGTAGCGGGTTGCCGGGATGGAGGGTTTCCAGGGCGGGTCGGCGGGGGATGGCGGCAGGTTGGAGACGGGTGGCAGGCGG
>Ga0156641_1162_pt1 | contig 16267 bp, 12 predicted proteins | sample RifOxyC3_FD_110715 | JGI IMG/M metagenome (GOLD analysis project Ga0156641, IMG submission 110715) | Lentisphaerae bacterium RIFOXYC12_FULL_60_16 | reverse complement strand
GTGTGTGGTGCTGGTTTTCCTTATTTACAACGTGTTCCGCCGCCTGCCAGCCAGCCACTGGCGAAGGCCCAGGTAAGGTTGTAGCCGCCACAAGGTCCATCGAGATCGACCGCTTCGCCTGCACACTGCAACCCGGGGTGGGAGCGACACATCAGGGTGCGCGGATCGAGTTCATCCAATGCCACGCCACCGCGCGTAACCATGGCATGGTCCCATCCCTGCGTGGCGGTAATCGTCAGGGGTGCGTCGGCGCATAACTCCGCCAGCATTTCCAACCGTGCTCGCGGTGCACGCACAACCGGCGTGGCCGATAGGTCGGCTAATTCGCACAGTGCTTCAGCCAGTTTGCGGGGAATTTCGCCGGACAGCAGATTGTGGAGGGCTCTGTTCCCATATCTTTTTCGCCATTCTTCATAGATACGGCGCCAATCCGGCACATCACGATCCGCCCGCATACGCAACCGTATTTTAACGGGACCGGTAACCAGTTTCGCGGCAACCTCACCTGACAGGTTCAGGATCGGTGGACCGCTGAGTCCACGATGTGTAAACAGCACCGGACCAACCCGACCCTCATGGCCGCTCCCTTTGGTGTCAATTCGCACGCGCCCCTGTTGCAGCGTCAGTCCGGGCAATTGCCGGGGCCATGCCTCCGCCGTGATCAGTGGCACGAGCGCCGGTACAGGAGGGGTGACAACCAGTCCTGCCTGACGTGCCATCTTAAAGCCCGAACTGTTGGATCCGAGTGCCGGATAGGAACATCCGCCGGTAGCCAGAATAACACGCTCCGCCTTGAGCGGACCGGCGGACGTTTCGACCCCGACCACCGAGCCCTGGTGCAGGATGAGCGATCTGGCTTCGCAGGCGTATCGAACCTTGACCCCGTTCCGGGTGGCAGTGTTTTGGAATGCGTCCAACACATCCCGCGCTTGCTGGCTGACGGGAAACACACAGCCATCCTCCTGCACAACGGTGGGAACCCCTTCGTGCGCAAGCCAGGCACGGATATCCGTCGGACCAAAGACGGACAGTGCGGGGTGCATAAACCGGCCGCGGCTCCCAAAGGCCGCCATAATCGCTTGTGTGGAATCGGAGGTGGTGACGTTACAGCGCCCGCCCCCGGTAATCAGCAGTTTTCGACCAGCCTGTGGCATCCGCTCGCAGACGAGCACGCGCCGGCCAGCCGCGCTGCCAGCCACCGCTGCCGCCAAACCCGCCGGACCGGCCCCCACGATAATCACGTCAAAGGTCATTGATGCGAGTGTGGCAGGGACCGGTCCAACCCGTAAAGCAAACAATAGGCAGCGCGTGCAATTCCTGGCGGAATTACTTTCCGGGAGGCTGATAGCCCTGTATCCATTCCATGGGCGGATACAGGAAGAACCAGGCAGAACAGAGGAAGAAGAGGGTGGATAGGATTGTTCCCGGGATGATGGATTGCGGCATCCAGGCGTAGGCGATCAGTGCCGGCATGCCGGCAAGCATGATGGCGGCCATGACGCGAACCACCTCGTCCATGGGTCTGGCATTCGTGCGGATGGTCAATCGCCAGGCCCGGAAACTGTAGAGAATAAAGAGCAGGGGCAATAGCCATTCACCCTCGACGACCATCAGCCAGAGACCCAGAAACGCCAGACCGCCCAGAACCACCGTCGCATAAAGACGGCCTCCGAAGTCTTCCTTACCGACCAGCAGCAGGAGGATCAAAATGGCTGAACTTACTTCGGCCAGGACCCAGTACGCCGGCGGATCCACATGGTTCCTGAGCGGTGATACACAGGCTAACAATGCCAACAGGGCGGTTCCGCATTCGAATCCTGCATATTGCATCTGTTCTTTCAATCGTCTGCGAAACCCCTTGTTCATTGGCCCCCTCCCGCAAGTCCTTCCCATACCACAAACCGGTTGCCGGACTGAATCATAAAATGTGCCATAAAGAATTCAGCTTGAAGCGTGGTGTGGAAGGTGTCATGTAAGCGCCATGAAATACTTGCGGGTGAAATTGACGCGGGCATTGGTGGCGTATTTTGGAGGCGATGACCGCCGGATTGAACACGCCTTGTGCGTCCTGCAACAGGTTGATCGCCTGATCGATGCGCATCCCGGGTGTGATCCGGACATTGCGGTGGCCTCAGCCCTCCTGCATGATGTGGGCATCAAGGTGTCGGAGGAAAAACTCGGGTATAACAATGGGAAGACCCAGGAGGAGTATGGGCCGGTTGTTGCAGGGGATATGCTCCGAAACATCGGGTTTCCTGCCGATAAGCTTGATGTGGTGACGAAAATCATTGGAAACCACCATTCGCCGTCCCGCTATGATTATCCGGAACTGGCCCTGCTCAAGGAGGCGGATCGGAATGTGAACCGGCAGGAGGAGTTACAACACTCGCCGGATGGCCATCCCGCAACCTGCGTGGAGGCGCGTTGAACGTGCCGTTCATGGAAGGAACCGTTGACGCATGAAACCGATATACGAACTGGCTGCGCAATCCGACAGAACAGGAATATAAACCTTATGGGCATGAGACGACAGATCCATGAATGTGACGTTGGTGTAGTCGGTGGCGGAATGGCCGGTTTGTGCGCTGCCATGGCGGCTGCCCGGCACGGTATGCGCGTGGTGCTGATGCACGATCGCCCCGTTCTCGGCGGGAATGCCTCCAGCGAGTGCCGTGTCCACATCTGCGGGGCAGACCGGCATAACCATATCAAGAACATGCGGGAAACCGGCATCCTCGAAGAGATTCGCATGGAGAATCTCCTGCGGAATCCAAATCGCAATTTCTCGGTCTGGGACACCATCCTTTACGAAAAGGTTCTTCTCGAACCCAACATCGTGCGGTTATTGAATTGTTCCTGCCTGGAAGCCGAGATGGACGGTCAAGCCATTCGTTCGGTTACGGGGTGGCAACTCACGACGCAGACCTACCAGCAGGTTCGGGCGCATATCTTCGCGGATTGTTCCGGTGACGCGGTGCTGGCTCCGCTGACCGGTGCGGACCATCGCATGGGAAGGGAAGCCCGGGATGAGTTCGGAGAACCCATCGCCCCCTTGAAGGCGGATTCCCGGACGATGGGCATGACCTGCCTTTTTCAAGCGCGTGAATACGACACGCCGCAACCCTTTGTTCCCCCGACCTGGGCGCATCGGTATGAATCCTGTGAACAGCTTCCGTACGGTAGACGCGGCCATCAATGGTGGCGGATGGGGTACTGGTGGGTTGAACTGGGGGGAGAGGCCGACAGTATTCATGACACGGAGCATATTCGCGATGAATTGCTCAAGACCACCTATGGCGTGTGGGATCATATCAAGAACCACTGCGTCGACCGGCAGGACGCGGAGACGTGGGCGCTGGACTGGATCCAGTTCCTGCCTGCCAAGCGGGAAAGCCGCCGCTATCTGGGCGCCCATGTGTTGTCACAGCATGATATTGAATCCGAAGGACGTTTTGATGACATCGTAGCCTACGGTGGATGGTCCATGGACGATCACCATCCGGCGGGGTTCGGTGCGGCAACGCTTGGAGCTCCTGCCACCATCTTCCATCATGCCCCGTCACCCTACGGCATTCCGTTCCGGTGCTTGTATTCGCGGAACATCAGCAACCTGATGTTTGCGGGCCGGGACGCGAGTTGTACGCATGCGGCGATGAGTTCGACGCGGGTCATGGGCACGGGAAGTGTCATGGGTCAGGCGGTTGGGACCGCTGCCGCCTTTGCCATCAAGCGGAAACTGGATCCGGCTGAAATGCCTGGTTGCATCCCGGAACTGCAACAGGTTCTACTCCGTGACGATGCCTATCTTCCAGGAATCCGTCAGGCCTTCCCGGAAATCACGCGCCACGCGCGCCTGGACGCATCACGAGGCAATCCCGAACCGGTCCGTGACGGCATCAACCGGCCGGTCGGGGAGGATCCCCATGCCTGGCCCTGTCGTCCCGGAGACTGGATCGCCTACCATTTCGAGCAGGCAACACGCGTGCGCACGGCCACCGTCATCCTCGACAGCGCATTGGACCGTAACGTTGCGCTCAGCTACCACCAGAATAATCCGCAACTTACCGCTCCGCCGGATTCCATGCCGAAAGGTTTCCGTCTGGAGGGACGGGTCGGGACTGAATGGCGCGAAATCGTCTGCGAGTCGAAGAATCACCAGCGGTTCCGGTGCTTCCCGGTTGACGGGACGTTCAGCGATATCCGTTTCACGCTTGATGCAACGTGGGGTGCCGAACATACTTGCCTCTACGCTTTCTACCTCGACTGAAGAGCGGGAAACCAACGAGGCAGGTGTTCCCGGCTTCCTTGGGCAGTGCGTGTAAATGCGACATTTGAAAGGGAGGATGCGATGTTGAACCTGGTATTGTTGCCGGCCACCGAGCCGGGCGATGACACGTATGGCATTATGCCAGGCCGCGTGGAGGCCTATCCTTCTGCCGTGGTTCACCCGGTTCATTTCCCAACCATGGTCTGGTATAACGAATCCATTCGCAACGCGGCCATTGCGCAGATACAGTCCCTTGAAACGAATCCCGTCATTCTGGTTGGGTTCAGCAAGTCGGGTCTCGGCGCGTGGAACATTGCGCGGACCATTCCACAACGAATTTCCGGCACCATTATTTTTGATGCGCCGGTTGCGCGAGACGCATTGCCCCCTTGGGGAACCGCCCCGTTTTACAGCGATGATGCATCGTGGCAGGAAGATCTGCCCATCCGCACCGTGCCATCCTTCCATGCCGCGATGCCGGAAGGGCATCGGCTGGTCCTGGTCTCGGGTGTGGGGTTTCACGATGAGATGTGTGTGCTTTCGCGGGCGCTGTTGAAGACCGGTGTCCGGCATGTGTTCCTGTCCCGACCCCAATTGAAGCACCATTGGAATTCCGGTTGGATTGAAGCGGCGTTGAGCGAGATGCTCAAACCATGACGTTCGCCGGCTCCAGGGGAATGTTTGGCTGTAAAGGCTTTCGGTGGCAGGTCGTGAGGATTGACTATGGCGGCAGCTTTTCAGATACTGTGACTTATGACGGCTAAACAATTTTATGACTGGCAAACCTCGGGTGGAACCGACGATGTTATGAGGCTTGTCGATGTGCTCGAACGGGCCGATGTCGCGTGGTGTGCAATCGGTGGTGTTGCGGTCAACCATTGGGCGGAACAACCGATGGTAACCCAGGACGTTGACCTCGTTGTCGCAGCGGATGCGGTCGACCACGTCGTTAACATGCTTGAAGCAGCCGGATTTCAAGCTGAACGATTTGCGTGGTCGGTCAATTTTAAAGGTCGATCTGCCGTAAGCATCCAGCTCAGCACCGAGGCGTTCTATCGGGACTACCCGTCCCGTGCCGTCCCGGCGGATGTTCACGGCATCCTGATGCGAGTGGCCTCCCTTCCGGATACGCTGAAGGGGAAGATCAAGGCATGGTCGGAGCCTGAACGCCGGCAAAGCAAGCGGATCAAGGACCTCGCCGATATTGCCCGCCTCGTGGAGACCCACCCGCAACTCTGGCCTGACCTGCCGGATGCGTTGAGAGGCCAGATCCAGAAACCGGACTGATCCATCCACCGTCCCGAACCGGGCAGGCTTATGACAGACGATCCATCCGTGATGCTGGCGGCGATCCGGCGGGCGAGGAAATATTTCCTCGCCATGGCGGGATCCTATTTCCTCGGCGTATTCAACGACAATTTCTTCAAGCAGGCGATTCTGCTTATCGCCGTGGCTGCGGCGCGCCCGGATTTGCAGGCCGTGGTGCCGGTGGTGTTCACCGTGCCCTACCTGCTGGTGGCGGCGCCGGCAGGCTGGCTGGCCGACCGGTTCCCGCGCCGTTGGGTGATCATCGCCTGTAAATTGATCGAGTTGCTGGCCATGCTGGTTGCGGCGGCGGGCCTGGTGCTGTTTGACGGCCGGATGTCGTTGTTTTCCGTGCCATGGATGCTGGTCCTCCTCATGATTGGCCTGATGGGCCTGCAGTCCTCCCTCTTCAGTCCATCGCTTAACGGCAGTATTCCGGACCTGTACCCGGCTTCCTATGTGATGCGGGCCAACGGGGTCCTGAAGATGGTCGTGATTATCGCGATCCTGTTCGGAATTGCCGGGGCCGGGTTGACGCTTGACCTGGAAACCGTCACCGGGTTGCCGGACTGGCTAGCGCAGGCGGTGGCGGACCGGCCCGGGCAGGCCGTGGTGGCCGGGATCCTGGTGCTGACAGCGGCCATCGGCTTTGTGCTTAGCTTCGGGGTTCCTTTCCGGCCGGCGGCCAATTCCGCCGTTTCGTTCCCCTGGTCGGGGCCGGTGCGGACGTTCCGGGACTTGTATGCCATGCGGACGGACCGCCTGCTGGTTACCTGTGTGTGGGCCAACACCTTTTTCTGGTTTCTCGGCGCCGTGCTGGTGCTGTTCACCAACGATCTCGGGATCAACCAGTTCAAGTTAAGCGCCTCGTTCACCAGCGGCCTGGTCGTGGTGCAGATGATCGGGGTGGGGGTGGGGTCCATGTTATGTGCCCGCCTGACCGCCCGGCGTCCATGGCACCAGGTGTTATGTCCCGCCATGCTGGGGATGGCGGTTGCCCTGGCGGGTGTCGGGTTGCTGCCGGCGATGTGGGAGCAGGTGAACCTGCCGTATGCCTGGCGGGCGGTCACCCTGCTGGCGCTGTTTGCCCTGACCGGCGTGTGCGGGGGTGTTTACCTGATTCCGCTTGAAAGCCAGATTCAACTGTTGCCGGCGGCGGAACAGCGTGGACGAATGATCGCCGCCGCCAATTTTGCGGCGATGGTCGGCGTGACGTTGTCGGGGCCTGTTTACGGGTTGTTCATGAAGACCGGCCTGAAGCCCAGCCACGGGTTCATCCTGATGGCGGTGCTGGGGTTCGGGATGGTGATGGTGCTTAAACGGGCATTGAAGGCCATGGGTCTGAAGGAGGGGAATCCGATGTCGAATCCTGAAACTGCCGGACCGGTGAACCGTGGCGGGGAATGGTTGAACCGCCTACTGATCCGCGTGTCCCTCGGGTTGCTGGGCTTGCGGTACCGGGTTGAAGTCCAGGGCTTGGACACGCTCAAGGCACCCGGCGGGACAGGTGTCCTCCTGCTGCCCAATCATCATGCCCTGATCGATCCGGTTCTCCTGATATCGCACCTGTACCGGTGGTTCCGGCCCCGTCCGTTGGCGGACGAGTACCAGGTCAACCGTCCATTCATTGCCTGGTTATGCCGGCGATTCCGGGTGGTGATCCTGCCGAACCTTGACCGGCGGGGCGTGGGGGCGGCGGATGCGATGAAGGAATCCCTGGAACGTGTCATGGAGGCGTTGCGCCGGGGCGACAATGTATTGCTGTATCCGGCGGGCCGGATCAAGCGGTCGATCCGTGAGGAACTTGGCGCCAAGAGTGCGGTGGAGACCATTGTGCGGGCTGTGCCGGATGTGCGCCTGGTGATGGTGCGGCAAAACGGGTTGTGGGGTAGTTCCTTCAGTTGGGGAGGTGGTGTGGAACCGCAGGTCGGGCCTGCCATGTTGAACGGGTTGAAGGTTATCCTGCTCAATGGGCTGTGGTTCGTGCCCAAGCGCCGGGTGGTTTACGAACTGGTTGAACCAGCCGATTTTCCCCGTACGGCGGATCGCGCGGCCATGAATGCCTGGATGGAGTCGTTCTATAATCGTGATCCCTGGCCCAACACCCGGGTGCCGTACAGATGCTGGGAACGGGAGGGTGAGCAGACGATTCCCGAGCCGGCATCGGCTGGCATCCAGGGCGACAGTTCCGCGGTGCCGGAAGGGGTCCGGTCCCTGGTCCTGGAAAAGCTTGCCACAATGAGCGGCAAGCGGCCGATCCAGGATGCGGATCGCCTGTCGTATGACCTGGGCATCGACAGCCTGGCCGCCGTTGACCTGGTGTTGTGGGTGGAACAGGAGTTCGGGTTTCATGTCGGAACGCCGGAGGCGTTGCGTACCGTGGCGGATGTCCTGTTATGCGCCGCCGGTCAGGGTATCTCAATGCTGGAAACCGATTTGCGTCCTGTGGGCAAGGGGTGGTGGCGATCCGGACGGAAGGGGGCGGTTCCCATCGATGTTCCCCCGGGCACGACACTTGCGGAGGTGTTTCTCCGCCGGGCAGCGCGGGAACCCGACCGGGTGGCGCTGGCGGACCAGTTGGGTGGCGAAAAAACGTATCGTGACGTAATCACGGCGTTGCATGTGCTGCGGCCGGTCATCCAGTCCATCGAGGGAGACTATGTCGGTATCATGCTGCCGGCTTCCGCCGGTTCGGTGGTGTTGTACCTGGCCGTGATGTTCGGTGGCAAGGTGCCGGTGATGATCAACTGGACCACCGGGGTGCGCACCATCAACCATTCGCTTGAAACGCTGGGCGTACGCGGGGTCATCACGTCGCAGGTCCTGGTGGGTAAACTCCAGTCCATGGGCATTGACTGCGCGGCCTTGAAAACCCGGTTGATCCTGACGGAGACCCTGGCGCAGGGTATTACCACCGGTGACAAGCTCCGGGCGGTGTTGCGCAGCTGGCTGAACTGGAGCGCGCTCCGGCAGGCGGCGGTGCATCCGACTGCCGTCGTCTTGTTCACCAGCGGTACGGAGAACCTGCCCAAGGCGGTCCCGTTGACACACGCCAACATCCTCACCAACATCCGCGATACGGTAACCCTGGTGCATCTGACACAGCAGGATGCCTTGATCGGGTTCCTTCCCCCGTTTCATTCATTCGGGTTGACGGTGTCGATGCTCTTCCCACTGTGTGCTGGGTTGCGCACGGTGTACCATGCCAACCCGACCGAATCCGCGAATATCGCGCGTTTGTGTGACGCCTATAAACCGACGATGGTGCTGGGCACGCCGACGTTCCTGGGTGGGATCGTGCGGGCCGCCAAGCCGGAACAGCTGGCTTCGTTGCGGCTGGCGGTGACCGGCGCCGAGCAGTGTCCGGCAGCCGTATACGAGGCGTTGAAGAAGGCCTGTCCGGGTTTGACGGTGCTGGAGGGGTACGGAATCACCGAATGTTCGCCGATCGTTTCGGCCAATGGGCAGGATCATCCGGTGCCGTATACCATCGGCAAGGTGATGCCTTCCCTGGAATACGCGTTGATGGATCCGGAGAAGGGGACGGCCTGTACGCCGGGCGCAACGGGCATGTTGCTGGTTCGCGGGCCGAGCATTTTCGCGGGATATTTGAATCATACCGCCGATTCGCCGTTCGTGGAGTTTGCCGGGAAGACCTGGTACAAGACCGGCGACCTGGTATCGGAGGGGACGGGTGGGGTCCTGACGTTCAAGGGGCGGTTGAAACGATTCATCAAGCTCGGTGGTGAAATGATCTCGTTGCCGGCGATCGAGTCGGCCTTGATGCCGCATTTCCAGTCCGATGATGCGGAGGGACCGCCGTTGGCCGTGGAGGCGACACCGCGGGAGGATGCGCCGGAGATTATCCTGTTCGCGGTTCAGCCGGTGGACCGCAACGCGGCGAACGAGTTGCTCAAGCAGGCCGGGTTCACGCCGTTGAGTTATATCCGGCGCGTGGTGCAGGTGAAAGCCATACCGGTGCTGGGTACCGGCAAGACCGATTACCGGGCGCTCAAGGCCATGTTGCAGGATGCAGGGTAGGCGAAAGCGAGCTGCATCTCTGCGCTTGAAATGCGGGGCTTGGGACGGCACAGTACCGCCCATGCGCAAGAAACCCATGGTCCAGGAAACTGCGGAATCGCTGGCGGGGCGCCAGCGTGAAATCTCCGTCTCGGAATTCTTTCTCAAGAACCGGCACCTGCTGGGATTCGACAATCCCCGCAAGGCGTTGATGACGACCGTCAAGGAGGCCGTCGACAACGCGCTGGATGCCTGCGAGGAGGCCGGCATCCTTCCGCAAATCAGCGTCGAGATCCAGCAGACCGCCGACACCCGGTTTCGTGTATCGATCACCGACAACGGGCCGGGCATTGTACGGGCCCAGATCCCGAAGATTTTCGCCAAACTGCTGTACGGGTCCAAGTTCCACCGGTTGCGCATGTCGCGCGGCCAGCAGGGGATCGGCATCAGCGCCGCCGGCATGTACGGCCAGCTGACCACCGGCACCTCGACCCGGATCCTGTCACGGACCAAGGGCAGCAAGACCGCCCATGCCATCGATGTCCAGATCGATACCCGCAAGAACATGCCGACGATCCTCAAGGACGAGGAAAGCGACTGGCATCCGGTGTTTTATCAGGCGGCGATCGACGGCAAACCGGTGGAACCGGTCACGGCCAAGTCCGGCACCTGCGTGACCATCGAGATGGAGGCTGCCTATGTCCGCGGCCGTTTGTCGGTGGATGAATACCTGAAACAATGTGCGGTGGTGAATCCGCACCTGCAATTGCATTACCGGATTGTCCTGACCAGGGCCGCTGCACGGGACGAGGAGGAAGGCCGGAAGGGCAGCAAGGCCAAGGCGGCTGCCGCGGAGGTGGCCGAGGAGCCGGCGCCGGGCAACGACGTGCCGTGGACGACCTTTCTCAGGGCCACCAACCAGGTGCCTGACCAGCCGCAGGAAATCAAGCCGCATCCGCACGGGGTTGAACTCGGCATGCTGATGCAGATGCTCAAGAACAGTCCGGCCCGTACCGTACGGGCGGCCCTGTCGCAGGATTTCTCACGGGTCAGCGAAAAGACGGCGCTGGAGATCTGTGAACGGGCAAAATTGAATCCCAAGGCCAATCCCACGCGTATCGCCCATCAGGAAAGCGAGGCGTTGTTCAAGGCCATCGCCGAGACCAAGCTGATGCGGCCGCCTATGGATTGCCTGTCGCCGATCGGCGAGGCCGCGATCGAGGCTGGCCTGCGCAAGGAAATTGTGGCCGATTTCTATACGGCCGTGACCCGCTCTCCGACGGTTTACCGGGGTAATCCGTTCCTTGTCGAAGCCGGACTTGCGTATGCCAAGCCGGGTGATAACGCCGACCTGACCGCCGAGGAGCCGATCCGGCTGATGCGGTTTGCCAACCGGGTGCCGCTCCTGTACATGGCGGGCGCCTGCTCGATGAACAAGGCCGCCGCATCCGTGAACTGGAAAGCGTATGGCCTTTCCCAACCCCGCGGATCCCTGCCGCTCGGGCCGATGGTGCTGATGGTGCATATTGCCAGCGTATGGGTGCCGTTCACCAGCGAGAGCAAGGAGGCGGTGGCCCATTACCCGGAGATCATCAAGGAACTCGCCTTTTGCCTGCAGGAATGCGGGCGGCGCCTGTCGGTCTTCCTGCACAAGCGCCAGCGCCTGGCGGAGGCGGACCGGAAACGCCAGTACATGGAATTGTATATTCCACACCTGGCGCTGGGCTTGAAGGATATCCTCGATCTCAAGGATCGTGACGAACAGGCGCTGGTCAAACAGTTGCATACGTTGCTCGAACGGACCCATCTCGAAACCTGAACCCCGATGGCGGGCCGGTAACCCGGCCCGCGGCAAGGAAACCCCATGGCCAAGGCACCGAAAAAAACGCCGTCCCGCAAGCCCCCGGCATCCAAGCCGGCGTCCGCCTCCGACGACAGCCGGCCCCGGCTGGTCACCCGTGACGAGGCCTCCACACGCATTGTGAATGTGGGACGGGAGGTCTACACCGATGTCATCAAGAAAAACCGGAAACCCACCATGCGGTTCCCGATCCGCGCGCTGTCCAACGTGCGGTATGACATCAAGCGGGGCCATTTCGAGATTCGCGGCAAACAGGCGACCCGCACCCTGACCTACAACACCGTCAAGACCTTTGCGCAATCCATGCGCCTGCTGGCCACCACCAAGAAGGACCTGCTCGACAAGCAGGACATCGCCGGCAAGCGTGAAATCTACTACAACAGCAAGAGCTGGGCGGAATGCCGGTTCGATGAGCAGCCTGAAAGCGATGCGCTGCTGGACGACATGGAAGCCATGCTCGGGGTGAACCGGGAACAGCTCGGTTACATCCCGGAGGAGCGTGGCGGTGAGGTGACCGGTCCCCTGATCGTGGTCGACCGCAATGCAACCACCGGCGAGGTGGTCAAGATCAACTGTGCCAAGCTGGGTTCCGGCGCCTGGAGTATTCCCTCCCGTGTCGAGCACCTGTCGTTTGACGCGAAGGGTGCGAAGTTCATCCTGGTCATCGAGACGGCATCGTTGTTTCAACGGTTGGTGCACCACCAGTACTTCGAGAAGGCCTCCTGTATCCTCATTTCGATGAGCGGGGTGCCCACCCGTGCCTGCCGGCGGTTCATCCGGCGGCTGGCGGATGACCAGCGGCTGCCGGTGCTGGTGTTCACCGACGGTGACCCCTACGGGTATTGCAACATCTACCGCACCTTGAAGGTGGGGTCCGGCCAGGCCGCGCACATCAACCGGTATTTCTGCGTACCGCAGGCGCATTACCTGGGCGTGACCCCGCAGGACATCATCGACTACAAGCTGGAGGATGCCACCCATCCCCTGGAACAGGCCGATATCAAGCGGGCCCAGGACGCGCTCAAGAATGATCCCTTCATTCTGCATCACAAGGAATGGCAGGCGGCGCTCCACCAGATGCTCAAGATGGGTGTCCGTATCGAGCAGCAGGCGTTTGCCAAGCATGGGCTCAACTACGTTCTGGAACATTACCTGCCCGAGAAGATCAAACGGCAGCATTTTTTGCCGTGAGAGAAGGAGCCTCGATCGGCACGGATTTCCATTGCGAATCGATGACCGGACCGGCATAGTTCGCCGGAATACACCTGTCAACCAAAGCACAGGCAAGGGGGATTTTGATGAAACAGCGGAAGATGATGAAGACCGAAGGTGACACCTCATGGTTCACGCATGACCGGTTCGGCATGTTCATTCACTGGGGAACCTATGCCCTGGCGGCCCGCCATGAATGGGTCAAGCGCCAGGAACGGATTCCCGACGACGTGTACGAGAAATATTTCCGCCATTTTGATCCCGACCTGTATGATCCGCGTATCTGGGCCCGCGCCGCGGCCAGGGCGGGGATGAAATATTTCGTCATCACCACCAAGCATCATGAGGGGTTCTGCCTGTGGGATTCCGCCCAGACCGATTACAAGGTCACCAATACCCCCTACGGCAAGGATGTGCTGACGCCGATGGTGGATGCCTACCGGAACGAGGGATTGCGCGTGGGATTCTACCATTCCCTGCTCGACTGGCATCATCCGCAGTACCCGATCGATTCCTGCCACCCCATGGCCGAACACCCGGACGCCTTGAAATGGAACCGCAAGCGTGATGTGCGGAAATATGCGGACTACCTGTATGAGCAATCGCGTGAGCTGCTGACCCAGTTCGGGCATATCGATGTCCTGTGGTATGACTTCTCGTGGGATGCCAAGAACCAGGGCCCGAACAAGCTGGGCGGTAAAAACAAGGCGGACTGGCAAAGCGAGCGGATGATCAAGATGATCCGTGAACTCCAGCCGCACGTCATGCTCAACGACCGGCTCCAGATCGGCGGCGACATGGTCACGCCCGAACAGTGGCAGCCGCGCGAATGGATCCAGAAGGACGGCCTGCTGGCCGTGTGGGAAGCCTGTCAGACCTTCAGCGGATCGTGGGGTTATCACCGGGATGAAACGACCTGGAAAAGTGCGGACCAGCTGGTGCAGATGCTGATCAACAGCGTGTCGCGCGGCGGGAACCTGCTGATGAACGTCGGGCCGACCGGTCGCGGCGAATTCGATGAGCGGGCCCTGAATGCGCTGGATGTTTATGCGCGCTGGATGCGGGTGCACGGGCGGGCCATCTACGGATGCACGCAGAGCAATTTCAAGGAGCCGCAGGACTGCCGGTATACCCAGAACGGCAAGCGGTTGTACCTGCACGTGTATGCCTGGCCCTTCCAGCATATCGTGTTGGAAGGACTTCGTGGCCGGATCGAATATGCGCAGTTGCTGAACGACGCCTCCGAGGTGAAGTTCTTCGATCCGCCGAAAACCGAGACGGCCGGAAACATGCACGGTATCAACGATTATGCAGGCCGGCACAATGGCACGGTTCTGCATCTTCCGATCATCAAGCCGAACGTCACGGTCCCGGTGGTGGAGATATTCCTGAAGTAGCTGTCGGTCCGCGAATCGCGCAAAACAACGTCGATGATGCGATATGGCCGAATTCACCATTCCTGGTTATGAGCTGTCGGCGAAAATCGGCAAAGGCGGCATGGGCTCGGTATGGAAGGCCCGACAGGTCCGTCTGGACCGGGATGTGGCCATCAAGGTATTCCAGCCGCAGTTCAAGCATGATGCCGGTGATGTGGACCGTTTCCTGAATGAAGCCAAAATTGCCGCCCGGATTTCACATCCTGCCATTGTCCAGATCCATGACGCGAATATCGAAGGCGACCTCTATTACTTTGTCATGGAGTACGTGGATGGACGGACCGTACGGCAATGGGTGAATGAGTCCGGGCGGCTTGATGAGGAGAATGTGCTTGCCCTGGCAGATGCTGTCAGCGAGGCGTTGGAATATGCCTGGGAAACCGAACGCCTGATTCATTGTGATATCAAACCGGAAAATATCATTCTTACGACCGGCGGGGCGATCAAGCTGGTGGACCTGGGGCTGGCCCGGACGATGCAATCGGTGCAGCGTGTGGGAAGTGACGTGGAGATTCTGGGCACGCCTTCCTACATGTCCCCGGAGCAGGTGGAAGGCGATCCGGAACTGGATTGTCGCACGGATATGTATGCGCTGGGCGCGACGCTCTATCATTGCGTGACCGGGAAAGCCCTGTTTGCCGCGTTGGACGCCGATGCCATCATGGAGCAACAGCTGCAGGGGACCGTTCCGGATGCCTGCGATTGCGTTCCTGATGTTTCACGGGGGTTCTGTTGGTTTCTTGAAACCTTGCTGGCCAAACGCCGGCAGGATCGTTACGGCGATTGGTCGGAAGTCAGGCGGGACCTTGCCCGGGTGATGAACGGGCAAATGCCGGAACGTCTCCTGCCCGCAGCCGCCTTGAGCACGATGTCACGAAGCGCGCATCGCCTTCCGGTTCAGCGACCCGGGCCCGCTGTCGGGCAGGATGTCCCGGACGGGGGTGGCGAACCTTTGTCCCGGCTACCCATGAGAAAGTTATGGGCCATCAGCGGGGTTGTGGCGCTCCTGCTTTGCGTGGTGGCGTTCATTCTGTGGAATTCGGGCCGTCGAAAGGCACCCCCGCCGAAGGCAGCGGTTGTTACCCCCGTGAAGCTGCCGGTGCCTCAGGAGGAGGCCGCTGGCGATTCCGGGGCCGTGAGCGATGCCATTGAACCGTATACGGCCGCCCAGCAGTGGATTGAAGAAAATCCTGACTTCATCGAGGCCGGTCTCGAACGGATGGAAGCGGCGGCGCAGAAGGTCAAGGGAACCCGTTATGAAGTGCAGGCAAATCAACGCCTAGCGGCGCTCAAGACAGCGGGCGGGGAAAAGATGATCGCGGTGATGCGTGCGTTGAGCAATCAGGTCGCCAACGCCATTTCAGCAGGGCATTACCTCGATGCAGCCGCCATCTACGAGCAGTATGACGGCGCTTTTGCGCGGGGAACCGAACCGCAACGCAAACGCCTGGCCGTCCACTTGCGTGGCCTCCATGCGGATGCTGAAAGAAAACGCCAGGAGCAGGCAGCGGCTGACCTGGCGCGGGATGCCGCGTTTAACGGGGCGTTACGAACCGCATTGACACAGGCTTTGGGGGAGGATGTCCCTGGGGCTCTTGCGATAATTGACGCGGTGTGCGCCCGGTGGCCGGTTGATGATGACCATGCGTTGTCGGTTACCCGCAGGTTGCTGACCTCGGTTGCCGATCTGGATCGCGCGATTCTGGAATCATTCAAGGAAGAGAAGGGGAAGGTGGTAACCGTCTCCCTGGCGGCAGGTAAACGTTCCCTCCTGATCGATGGTGTGATCGATGACCAGGTGCAGGGGATGGTGCGGGCGCCGGGGGGCCAGGAGCAAAGGATTACCTTTAAGGTGGTCGATCTTGCGCCAGGCGAGCGACTCAAACGCCTCGGCCCCGAAAATCTTCCCGAAGTGGCTTTCGCCAAAGGCACCGTCGCGCTTCGTTTCGGTGACACGGCATTAGCGGATCAATATTTCTCCAAGGTTCCGGCCGTTGTTTCTGAAGCGATTCAGGCCTGCATGTCCGGCAAATAGCCCCCTGCGCGTGGTTGCCGCCCGTTCTTTCTCAAATAACAGTCAGCGGTTCCAAATAACGAAATTTTCGTATTGAACGGGAGGCTGTAAAGCGCGAGAGGAGCGGGAGGCTGGCGGTTTTCGCAGGCGTG
>Ga0156641_1161_pt1 | contig 16721 bp, 12 predicted proteins | sample RifOxyC3_FD_110715 | JGI IMG/M metagenome (GOLD analysis project Ga0156641, IMG submission 110715) | Lentisphaerae bacterium RIFOXYC12_FULL_60_16 | reverse complement strand
TAACGGCCGCGGTCCCACCAGCGCCATCTCCCCACGCACCACGTTGATCAATTGGGGCAGTTCATCCAGGCTGAATCGGCGCAGCAACCGCCCCACGGGTGTCACCCGGGGGTCCCGCCGGATCTTGAACAGGCCGCCAACCGAATCATTGAGCGGTTCCACCGCCTCCTGCTGTTCATCGGCTCCCAACACCATCGTACGGAACTTGTACATGCGGAAAAACTCACCATCCGCACCGATCCGGTCCTGCACATACAGGGCCGGCCCCCGGCTGGTCAGCCGGATAAACAGGGCGATGACGGCCAACAACGGGCTCATCACCAGCATCAAAGCAAGCGCCAGTAACAGGGATATGCCGCGCTTGATCCAATACCCGTGCGCCGCGCGCGACGGTGCATCAAAATGCAGGAACGGAATTCCCCGGATCCGGTCGGACGGAATACCGGCCTGGTCCACCACCACATTCAATGCGTTCGACAACACCTTGGTTTCCAGGTCCAGGTCCCGGGTCTTGTCCAGCCATTCCATGATGCCGGACACCGGCAGTTGCGGCTCCACGAGCAGCAGCATCCCGGCACCAGTCCGCCGGACCGCCTCTGGCAAGGCTCCCGGCACATCAGCCGGGATCCGCCCCACGACCTCGATCCCATGATGCGGGGCCGCCGTAATCAACGCCGTCACCCGGTCCGCCCACTCACCGGAACCCGCCACGATGGCCCGGATGCGGTCCATGCCGCGGGTTCGCAGCCAGGCCAGCCACCGGTCCGCCCCTGCCCGGAAAAGGATGGTGAATCCCGTGTTGAGAATCATCAGTGTGGCGAAGAAGCTGCGCGGATGAAAGGTGTTCCGGCGCAGGTAGAAATACGCATAAAACAACAGGAGCGCCGTCACATTGGTCCCGATCACCTCCCAGGCCACCATCCGGGGCTGGAGCAGACGCCGACCCGCATACAAATGCCGGAGGGCATAAATAACCACCAGCGTGGCGGTCAGCAGGAGGATGATTCGGGGTGCGCCGGCCAGGTAGAACAACTCCAGTTCCCACCCCATCGACCCCAGCCGGTCAACCCCCAGCAGGCGGTTGATACCGTCATACATCCCGTGCGCGAACACACTGTGAAACCGCAGACACCATGCCAGGTAATAGGCCAACGTCGTGGCGGCAAAGTCCGCCAGAAATACCGGCAACCAGGGGTAACGGAATCGGGCTTGCATGCAATCATCCAGCCTACCGGTCAAGGTTCATCGCCGCCAATTCGTTGGTGTCCCGCAGCCGCTTGAGCAACTGCTGGAGGATTCGGGTGACCGGTTCCGGAACCTGTTCCATCATTCCGGCCAGATCCTTCTGGGTGATGATTTCCACCTCGACATCACCCTTGGCCGTCACCGAGGCGGAACGCGGACTGTTGTCGATCAAGGCCATTTCACCGATGATCTCACCGGGACCCCGCGTCGCCAGTTCTACCCGCCGGCCCCCGTCATCCTTCCAGATGCTCACGTATCCGCTCCGGATCAGGTAGGCTTCGTGACCGGGTTCCCGCTCCTGGAACAGTGGCTGGCCGTTCGCAAACCGTTTCTTCAACAGGATGATCTTCAACATCGCGGTACCCTCCCCATTCAAATCAAACCGGCAACCGGCCGCGTAATGCCGGATCCAGACCCAGAACCGAATGCGCCCCGCCGTCCAGCACGATGTTGCTGAACACGGGGGGTCCGTCAAATACCGCCGACTCAAAATCCAGGCATCCCCGTATCCGGGTATGGATGAATTTCGCCTCCTGCTTGAATGCAGCGCCACGGAACACCGCATCCCGGTGGAATACGGCCCCCTCAAAAACAGCCGGCTGCCGGAACACGGTTTCGGAAAAATCCGCCAACCCGTGAAATACCGTCCCCCCGAATCCGTTGGCCTGCCGGAAATGGACCCGGTTAAACAGCGCATCCCTCCGGAAAACCGCAGCACCGAACATCACGGAGCGATGGAACGTGACCTGTTGGAAGTCGGCTTCCTGCTCAAACACGGCATGCCCAAACCGCGCCTCACCCCGGCAGAATACATCGCGGAAATTCGCTCCGGCCTTGAACACCGCATTCAGAAATTCGGCCTGCCCTGCAAAAACAGCCGACTCGAAATTCACCGGCGATTCAAACACCACCCCCAGAAAATCGCCACCCTGCGCCGGGAATTGCCACCCCGAAAAATCAGCTTGGCCCGTCCTGTACCGCCGTCTCGCTTCACCCCAGACATCCGCCCCCAACGGGTCATCGGCATTCTCGGCGGCATGATACAGACACATACCCTGCCCCGACCGGACCCACGCCGGTTCCCCGCACACGCCGCCTCCCTTGTAGGCACAGGTTCCCATCACACCCTCCAGAATCAAACCGGTCTCGTCCGACGTTAGCGGAATTTCTCCAGGATCTCGACCAGGGCCTGGCGTAACCGGACCGGGTCGTGCCGCAGCAGGAACTGCTTGTGCCAGAGCGCCTGGCGCCGGCTCCGTTCACGCAGGTCCCGGGCAATCGGGACAACGGTCCGCGGCAGCTTCTCCACATCCAGGTCCACCATGCGGGCACGTTCCGCCGCATATTCCTTGAGCACCCGCGATGCCGGCCGGCTGTTGTTGTACAACACGTAATGCAGCACCCCGGCACCCAGGTACCGCTCCAACTCGAGCACATGCTGGGATAACGTCATCCCGTCCGTCTGCCCGGGCTGCGTCATCATGTTGACCACATACACCTTGGGCGCCCGGCTGTTCCGGATGGCTTCCGGAATACCCTTCACCAGCAGGTTCGGCAGGATCGACGTGTACAGGCTGCCCGGCCCGATCACGATCAGGTTGGCATCCCGGATGGCTTCCAGGGTCTCCTCGTGCGGCACCACGGGATCCCGCAGGAACACCCGCCGGATCGGCCGCTTGCCGGGTTTGCGGACATTGAACTCCTCTTCAATCACCGTGCCGTCATCAAGTTCACAGCAGACATGGGTATCCTGCAGGGTCGAGGGCAGGACCCGCCCGCGCACGGCCAGGATCCGGCTGGCCTCCCGCACCGCCTGCTCGAAACTGCCGGTCACCTTGATCAGGGCCGCCAGGAACAGGTTCCCGAAATTATGACCCTTCAATCCGCCACTGGTGAACCGGTACTGGAAAAGGTCCTGCATCAGGTGTTCGGAATCACTCAACGCAATCAGGCAGTTGCGCAGATCCCCCGGCGGCAGGATGTTCAACTCCTTGCGCAACACCCCGCTGCTTCGCCCGCTGTCGGTAACCGTGACAATGCCCGTCAGGTTCCTCGAATAATGTTTGAGTGCGCTGAGCACGGAGGGGAGTCCCGTCCCCCCCCCGATCGCCACAATGTTGGGATGCATGTGGCGGCCGCGCTCAATCTCACCGATCACATCCAGCACCTCACGCAATCGCTGAATCTCGAAGTCCGGCGTCTCCAGGTGATCCCGGGGTTTCAGGTTCCGGTAATTGCCGTGCAGGAGCCTGACCGATGTGATCCCCAGCTGGTTGCCGGTCCGTATTTCCTGCCGGATCCGGTCGCCCACATTCAACACCTCGCCCGGTTTAAGGGACAGCCGCTTCAAGGCTTCACGGAAATGGTCCGTCTTGTATTCGCCGCCGGTTTCAATGTCATGCACCAGCATCAGGTTCATCCACCCGTCCAGCTTGAGCTTGCGCACTTTATCCATCTGCCGGCCATGGATGCCGGAGGTGATCAACACGCGGAAGATCCCGCGTTCCTTTAATTCCTTGAGCAGGGGCAACGTATCAGGGAACAACCGTATCGTACCAACCGTACCGCTGTTGTAGGCCGCCAGTGCATCGGCGGCACAGGTTTCCGCCCGAGGAATTTTGAGCTGCTGGCACAGGCGCTTCAAGACCTCCGGGGTCGACAGCGAACGCGCATAGAACTCCTCCATCATATTGAGAACCTGGAGGGCGGAGTTTCCTTTTGCAGCACCGGCAATCACACGCGCTGCCCGTTTACGGGCCGTCTGCGCCAGCTGCCCGGTACAATCGAACAGCGTATCATCCAGATCAAATATGACCGCCCGTATACGACGCATGCCGGTATCCTACCTGTCTACAGTTTCCCCGTCAATCAACGGCTCCCCCGGATCCGGGCCAACCGGCCCGTCCGGATCCCGAACCTGCCGCGCCCGGTACCGCCCGACCACGTGCCCGGGAATCGCCCCGGCCACCGTCCAGACAAGTCCAACGGCCGGATTCCACCGCGCGAATTCACCCCCGATATAGGTGCCGTAGGCCGGATACAGGATCCGGTACGCCTCCCGTTCCGAATCACGATTCCCGGCCTCCTGCAGGTATCCCATGACATCGCCGGTGGCAATGGATTCGTGATACAGGGGAACCAGCGGCAGCATGCCGGCTACGGCATAGGTCCCCTTGTAGGTCCGGCATGTCAGGTCACGGGCATGGGCACCCTCATGCAGGGCAATCGCCGGATGATCCGAATACAGGTTGATGGTGTGGCTGAACGGATTGTAGTGATCACCCCCGATAATCCGGCCGGGCAGAATGGCATACACCACCCAGCTCAACACCCCCACGGTGTACCGCCATCCGGCGCCCACGGCGCGGTTGCGCACCAGCCGGCCAAACTCTGGTCCCGGCGCATACTGGTTGACGCGCACCTTCACGTTGGTCAGGCGGTTGTGGTCCAGGTACGACCGCAGGACCATCACGGTGTTGGACCCGATCCGGTGGTTGTCAACCCGGCGGTCCCACAGGATCAGCTTGGATGGAATGGAAAACAACTGACCCAGCCCGTCCACCACGGAGACGGGACGCCCCTGCTCGACTTGCGGCTCGCCGGGCGCCAGGACCGGTCCCGGCCCATAGGCACGGTCCAGGGCATGGTACGGCACGGTGGCACATCCGCTACCGGCCAGCGCCATGACAAGCAATCCCAAAGCAATGCGCATGGACAGTGGCTTAAGGAACAGGCGTCGGGCCCAGGATCTCGATCTCATACAGGGAAAAACCCCATTCCGGATTGACGTTCCGCTGCAGTTCAAACTTCAGCCTGGACGTCACAACATCTTCCCGGAACGAAACCGTATCCACTCGAGGCTGTGGTTTGTCTTCCGATTTAAAGTAGGAATGAACCGGCTTCCAGGTGGTTTCCGTGGCCGCCGCAATCGCGTAACTCGTTGCCGATGCCGCCTCCCAATGCAGGCGCACCGCACGCACCGTTACCGGTTTCCCGAAATCAACCATGATGTTCTGCGGAGCCTGGTACAGGCTTGACCACCGGCTGGTCAGATCGCCATCCACCAGGTTTTGTGCCGGGCCTTCCCCTGGATAATTCGTGGCGGTGGAGGACACCACGACCGTAGCCCGCAGCGCCAGATTGGTCAATCCGTCGGTCAACAGCACCGGAGGGGTTCCGGATTCCAACGGTAAAGCCACGGGCACCATGGCGGCTTTTTCTTCCGGTTTCGATCCGGACTCATCCGTACACCCCGATAGCATCCATACGGTGCAACCGGCCAACAGGCACAACCACCCGGCAAGCGTGCGTACGTTCATATTTATTCGCCTCGTATATCCGTTTAGAATAAAAGATCCCGCAACCACACCCGAAACCCTACCATTCCGTGAATCCGCTTCCAACTGTTTTCCCATGCTCCAGCATTTCATCTTGCAGAGACGCCATGACATTCTATCATGGTCGGCACCTATGATACCTGAACGTATTCGATCCAAGCTCGCCAACGGCCAGCCTGCGCTGGGCATCAGCATCCGCTACCCCGACCCCTCCCCCATGGAACTGATCGCCCCGGCCTGGGATTTCATCTGGATTGATCTCCAACACGGCACCTGCTCCCCCGCGCAAGTCCCCGACCTCGTCCGCGTCTGCGATACGACCGGAACCGCCTCCCTGGTCCGATTCCCGGCCCAGCATGACCCCAACCTGGCCACCTGGATCCTCGACTGGGATGCTTCCGGGATTGTATCGGCCCAGGTGGACAACGTCGAGACGGCCCGTCAACTGGTCCAGCACGTGAAATTCCCCCCGCTCGGCAACCGCTCCTTCGGCGGCCGCCGCATCATCGACCGCCATGGCCGCGACTACGTAACCCGCGCCAACCGCGAACAGTGGCTGATCGTGCAGATCGAAAGCCCCGAGGGACTCGACCAATGCGAGGCCATCGCCGCCATCGACGGCATCGACGGCCTCATGATCGGACCGGACGACCTCCGCCTCCGCCTTTTCGGCTCCGTGGCGGGACCGGTCTACGACACCGCCATGCGCCCCATTCACGAACGCATCACCCGCGCCGCCCGCGCAGCAGGCAAACTGGCCATGGGCTTCGGCGGCCCCGCCCCGGAAACGTTCCAGACCGCCGTCTCGCTCGGATACCAGCTGATCTCCGTTACCGCCGACGTCCTCCTGTTGAAAGAACGCCAGCAGCAGATCCTCGACACGCTCAAGCCCGTGCTCCCCGCCTCCCGATGACAGATCCTGCCGCAACACCGTTTCCCACCCTCCACCACAACACCGACTTCTGCGTGGTCGGCGGCGGCATGGGCGGATTGTGCGCGGCACTGGCGGCCGCACGGCACGGCATCAAGGTGATCCTGATGCAGGACCGCCCGGTGCTGGGCGGCAACGCATCCAGCGAATGCCGCATGCATATCTGCGGGGCCGACCGGAGCGGCTCCATCCCCCACCTGCGGGAGACAGGCATCCTGGAGGAACTGCGCCTCGAAACCCTCGCCCGCAACCCGCTACGGAATTTCTCCCTCTGGGACCTCGTGCTGTATGATGCCGCCGTCCGCGAACCGAACCTGTCACTCCTGCTCAACTGCTCCTGCCACAACGCCGGCATGGACAACCACCGCATCCGCTGGGTGGAAGGCTGGCAAACCACCACCCAGACCCACCAGCGCGTTCACGCCACCCTCTTTGCCGATTGTTCCGGCGACTCCATCCTCGCCCCGCTGACCGGCGCCGAGGTGCGCATCGGCCGCGAAGGACGTTCCGAATTCAACGAATCCATCGCCCCCGAACAGCCCGACCGGAAAACCATGGGCATGACCTGCCTGTTCCAGGCCCGCAGGACCGACCAGCCCCAGCCGTTCCATGCCCCGGCATGGGCACACCGGTTCAACCACTGCGACCAACTCCCCTACGGGGCCCGGGGCCACGGGTGGTGGGAACTGGGATACTGGTGGATCGAACTCGGCGGCGAAGCGGACTCCATCCGTGACACCGAAACCCTCCGACACGAACTGCTCAAGATCACCCTCGGAGTCTGGGACCACATCAAGAACAGCGGCCGGCACGACGCCGACTGCTGGACACTGGACTGGCTCCAATTCCTGCCCGGCAAGCGCGAAAGCCGTCGTTATGTGGGCGACCATATCCTCACACAGAACGACATTGAAGCCGGCGGCCGATTCAACGATGTCGTCGCCTATGGCGGATGGACCATGGATGACCACGACACGGCCGGATTCCTCGCCGCCACCACCGGCCGGCCCGCCACCATCTTTCATCCGGCACCGTCTCCCTATGGCATCCCCTACCGGTCCCTTTATGCACAATCCATCGCGAACCTGTTCATGGCGGGACGCAATATCAGCTGCACGCACGCGGCGCTCAGCAGCACCCGCGTGATGGGCACCTGCTCCGTACTGGGACAGGCCGTTGGCACCGCCGCCGCGCTGGCGATCCAGCAGGGAATCGATCCCCGGGATGTTCAACACCACATGCCGACCCTACAACACCGCCTGATGGAGGACGACTGTTTCCTGCCCGGCCAGACTCGCCCGATCCCCGAACTGACACGCCGGGCCGGCCTGATCGCCTCCACGGGCGATCCGGAACCGGTACGGGATGGTTTTTCACGGCAGATCGGCAACCACCCGCATGCATGGATCTGCCCGCGCGGCGGCATGTTGACCCTGACGTTCCCCTCGGCACAACCCGTCAGGGAAATCCGGCTCGTGCTCGACAGCGGGATGGACCAGATCGTGGCCGCCATCTTTGCCGCAGGCATCCATCCGCTGGACCGACCACCCGCCGCCATGCCCCGGACCTTCCGGATCCTGGCACACGACGCCGGCGCATGGAACGTGGTGCAAACGGTAACGGACAATCACCAGCGGCTGGTGCGCCTGCCGGTCGGCCGGACCACGGATGCCGTACGGTTCATCCTGGACGACACCTGGGGCGCCGACCACTCGCGCCTCTACGAATTCAGCGCCGACTAGGCGGCCACCTTACGGTGCCGGCAGTTCCGCGATTTCCTTGGCCAGCAGTTTCTGCTCGGGCGATTCCGGCAGCGCTTCCTTCAGGGCCAGATCGTAATATCCGCGCGCTTCGGCATAAGCGGCCGCGGCTTTGTCCGACTGCTTCAACCCGGCATACAGGTCGCCGATCCGGCGGGCATTCCGGCCCAGGGTCATTTCCTTGGAATGCAAGACCCCGGTGGACGGATCCTGTTCGGCGCGTTCCCACGTCTTCACGAATTCCATGAATTCACGGAACCGCGCGATGGCTTCCTCCACGCGTCCCGCCTTGAGATCCACGTGTGCCCGGACCTTGTTCAGCGCCATGGCCTGCCATTTCGGGTCACGATCCGGAATACCTGCCTCCAGGATCGAAAGCGTGCGCTCATAATCCTCGGTCACGAAGGATCCATCCACGATCATTCCCTTCAGGGTGGTCTGCAACGGCACCTCGTCCACCAGGGGGAGCAACCGTTCCACCTGCTTGATCATGGCGGTCAAATCATCCTTGGACCCTTCCTGCATGATGTAATAGAAATGACGATCTGCCAGACCGAACAGTGACCGGGGAAGCAGCCGGTTGTCAAACAACCCGTTCATACGTTCCACCAGCACGGACGGCTGTTGCTGATCCCGCACCACATCCAGCCATTGCACCGCCGCCTGCCGCCTGACAGCCGGACGTTCATCCGCTCCCTTGAGAATTCCCTGGATGATGCCATCACATCGCTTGAATTCACCTTCCTTGCGCAAACGGGCAAGGGTACGATCAAACAACGGCGCCATGTTGGCATCCGGAATGATATCCATGGCGCGGGAAAGTTCCTGTTCAACCGCCGTCCAATTACCCCGCAACATGGCTAATTCCAACCGGGCACGGGCCACCAGATACCGCAGGGCATCCACCGGTTCCGGCCGCTTTTCCAAGGCCCCGATAAGCACACCGGCATCGTCCAACCGGTTGATCCCCAGCAACCGCTCAACCGTGATGCCCGCCAAACGGGTACCGATATCCCCGCCGAACCGGTCCATATTCTCACCCACCAGGGTCAACATCCGGTCAAACGAATCACCGGCCAGCGCATCTCCCAATACAATCGTGAAAGAACGTTCTGCCAACTCGGCTTGCGGCTTGGAGGTCAGCACCCTGCCCGCCCAGGCAATCAACAGCGCCTGATTGGTCTGGGACTGGTAATACCCCGCAAGTACGTCATAACCGGCGCGGGCAAGTTCCGCGTCCTGGATCGAGTCGAAAAAATGCTTTTCCGCATCCGCCAGGCGGCCATCCTGTACCTGGAGATCCATCCAGATGGCATACAACCAGCCCCGGTGCGGCTTCAACACGGGGTTTTCCATCGCCTTGCCGACCACATCAATGGCAGCCGCACGGTTGGTCGTGGCCATGCATTCGTCCACCTGGCTCATCACTTCCTGCATGACCTGATCAGGCGATGGCGGTACGGGCTCCGGCGTCGCGGCAGGACCGGGATCCTTGCGACAACCCGCCATGATAAGAAGTGTTGCCGAGACCAGGCAAATAATCGTCCGCTTCATATCCAACCTCCTCATGCATGAAAAACCGGATCAAAACCCGACAATAACACCAGATAATAACAGGTTAACACGGTCCGTCAAACGCAAACCCGGCCCATCAGGCACGGACCGGCCTGCCAACCAACCAGACCGGCCCGAGGTCGGTGACCTCGGCCCGCCACCCCCCAACCGAACGCCATTCCGATTGATTCCAACGACGATCCTGTTACGGTTCTACCGGTCCACCGAAGGAGCCCAACGATGAAGAACGCCTTGACCACCCTGATATGCAGTAATACATCCAACCGTCCGCTGGCATCCTGTGCCATCACCCACGGGGTCCCCTTCCCCAAGGGAACCATGCCCCGGCCGCGCCCCCTCGCGGTTCAACTGCCCGGCGGCCGTCTGATACCGGTCCAGACACAGGTTACCGAACGCTGGCTCGACAACTCGATCCGCTGGATGACGCTTGATTTTGCCATCCCCCTGAAACCCAACCAGAAACTTGAACTACCCCTGGTTCACACAACCGGCAAACCCGCACCTTCAGCCATGCGGATCACCCCCTCCCGTACCACCTGTACAGCCACCACCCCCCATTACCGTTTCACCCTGTCCCGCTCCCGCTTTGCCATCTTTGACCAGTTTGTCGTGAACGGGAAAAACCTCGTGCTTCCCGGTTCGGACATCATCGTGGAAGACCTGAACGGCAAACGCTATTACGCATCCCTGTCCCGCACACTCACGGTTCAACCCATCCTGGAAGGATCCCAGCGCACCGTCATCGACGTCCAGGGACGCCACACCGCCGAAGACGGAACCGAAATGCTGTCGTTCCGACTTCGCTACACCATCCGGCCGAACGACCCTTGCTGCCTGTTGTCCTACAAGTTCACCAACCGGGAGGAGCCGGAAACCGGCGTCAAACTGGCATCCATCCGCATGATCATCCCGACCGCGCTGGGTGACACCACGGTCAAATATATCCGCCAGAGTGTTCATGGTGAAACCTGGTTCCCGCATCCGATGGAAATCCACGAAAACGTCGAGTTGATTGCCGGCAAGGCCCTCTCGGAAGCGGCCAAGACACGATACGGCGCTTCAGCCGAAGGCAAAGTCCTGATCCGGAATTTCTCCAGCCTGGGTGAGAACCTTTCTGAATATCCCTATTACCTTCGTCCCGGCAATGCGCGTACCGACATGTCCGGCGGGCTCCGCCAGGTCTATCCCTACCTGGGTGCCAACGGGCCCCACGGTTCCATCCTCGGCTGGTTCGTTGAAATGGAAAACCATTACCCCAAAGCCGTCGGCATGGACCGTCATGTCATGGCATTCGACATCTGGCCATCCGCTTCCGGCGACCTGCTGGTCCGGCGCGGACAATCCGTCGAACAGGACCTGTATATCAGCCTGTCGCCCCGTGCCCGGAAACCGGAAGTTCTTGAATCGCTATACCTGGATCATGAAGTCCTGGGTTTCGGAATCGCTTCCTGCGGGGCCCCACCGGTCGAAGTCACCCTCGATGCAGATTATGTACGCGCCTGCAAGGTACTGCAACTCCACCGGTGGCTTCGCTACAACGAGGACAAATACCTTCCGATCGAAGCCAAACTCGGCAGCGTCGGCCCGGCCGGCCAGGGACAAAAAGGCATGTTTGACCTGGGCGATTTCGTCAGCCCCGACCGGAGTTGGGCGCATAACAATGAGAACGACGGCATCCTCGGCATGATCCGGGAATACCTGCGTCGCGCGGAACCCTCCCTGCTCAAGGCCGCCCTGGACAAGGCCCGGCACAACGCCCACGTGGACTTCATTGCCTACGATCCCAACCCGCTGCGCCAGGGCACCATGCCCGCCCACTGCCCGGAACATACCGACGGTGCCACCTACCCGTCCCACATGTGGGTGGACGGCCTGATCGCCGCCTACTGCATGACCGGCGAACCCGATTATCGCGAGGCCGCCATCGCCGTCGGAGAAAACATGCGCCGCTGGCAGCTCAAGAAAACCACCTTCTACTGCGACAGCCGGGAGGCCGGATGGCCCATGCTGGCCTACCTCTGCCCGTACGAGCACACCCATGACCGCAAATGGCTTGAATACGCCCACGAGGTTTACACGTTCTACCGGAAGAACATGACAGCCAAAGGTGAGATTCTTTACGATATTCCACACGGAATGGGCACCTTCAAGCAGGCGTATGGCGAATTCATCACCTGGCGGGCCTGTTTCCACTATTACGAACTGACCGGCCTCAAGGTGGTGAAGGATTTCCTGGTCAAGGCACTCCGGCAGGTCTACCACTTCCCCGCCAAAAAGGCCTTCATGCCCGGCGGATGGGGCTGTTCCGACATGTTCCCCGCCTGGGCACTCTATACGCTCACCGGCGAACAGAAGGTGCTGGAAGACAATATCCCGTTCCTCAAGACCCACATGGAAAAACAAGGCAATTTCCCGTGGGGTGGCGTGGACTGGCACTTCTACCTGGCCGAACTGGACCGGCTCGGCATCCTGGAAACCATTGTCAGGATTTAGGTGGCAAGTACCTCCATCCACTTACACGGGCAATCTCATTGTGCCGCAGGTACACCGCCCGGTGAGTGGATCATATTTCTTTAATCCGAATCGTTCCGTCCCTCCCGCTTGACGCAACGCGGCGTGGCGGGTAACTTCTCCCCTTCTGTTTTATACCAAACACGGAGGCGTCATCATGGGCGGCATTTTCAAGGCATACGATATCCGGGGCATTTACGGCGACACCCTCACCGAATCAACGGCGGTCGATATCGGCCGCGCTTTCGCCACCTTCCTGAAATGCAGGAAGGTCGTGGTCGGCCACGACATGCGCCCCCACTCGACCCCCCTGTTCAAGGCGCTGGCCGATGGACTCACCCAACAGGGCGCCGATGTCATCGGGATCGGCCTGTGCTCGACCCCCATGTCCAACTTCGCCAATGGACGCCTCAAGGCCGATGCCTCGATCATGATCACCGCCTCCCACAACCCCGGCGAGTGGAACGGATTCAAGCTGGCCCGCGCCGACGCCGTCCCCATCAGCGGCTCCACCGGGATCGGCGATATCGAGCAGATCATCAAGGATCGCCGGTTCGCACCACCGGCCGCCAAACGCGGAAAAATCACCGCCCACGACATCCAGGCGGAGTACCGCAAGCACGTGGCGGGATTCGCCAACATGAAGCGTCCCATCCACATCGCCGCCGACATGGCCAACGCCATGGGCATCTACGAGGCCCGCACCCTGGAAGGGCTCCTCACCGTCGATCCGATCTTCGACACGCTGGATGGCACCTTCCCCAACCACGAGGCCAACCCGCTCAAGCAGGAGACCTTCGAGACCCTCCAGGCCCGCATCCGCACGGGCGGCTACGATTTCGGCGTGGCATTCGACGGCGATGCCGACCGCGCCGGGTTCGTTGACGAGAAGGGGCAGATCATCCCCAACGACCTGACCACCGCCGTCATCGCCCAGGACCTGCTCGAACGGGAGAAAGGCACCATCCTCTACGACCTGCGCAGCAGTTGGGCGGTCAAGGAAGTCATCGAGGAATGCGGCGGCCGTGCGATGATGTGCCGCGTAGGCCATGCCTTCATCAAGCAGCAGATGCGCGACAACCAGGCGCTGTTCGCCGGTGAGCTGTCCGGCCACTATTATTTCCGCGACAATTACTACACCGAAAGCTCGGCCATGGCGGTCCTGTGCATCGCCAACATCATCAGCAAACGGGGCAAACCGCTGTCCGAGATCGTGGCGCCAATCCGCCGCTACGTGGCGTCCGGCGAAATCAACTCCACGGTCAGGGACACCCAGGCGGTCCTGAACAGGCTGCAAAAGACCTATTCGGACGGACGGCAGATCACCCTCGACGGCATCAGCGTCGAGTACGCCGACTGGTGGTTTAACGTGCGCTCCTCCAACACCGAGCCCCTGATCCGCCTGAACCTCGAAGCCAAAACCAACGCCCGCATGCAGGAAAAACGGGATGAACTGCTCAAGGCCATCCGGGGCTAGGAAAGGAATATGAGCAACGACCTGTATCCCGATCTGGCGACCCGATTCATCAAACGGTTCGGCACGCCCCACACCATCGCCGCCTATGCACCCGGCCGCGTGGAAGTGCTGGGCAATCACACCGATTACAACGAGGGGTTCGTGTTGTCCGCCGCCATCGATGCCGGCACCTGGTGCCTGGCCACTCCTTCCCCGGACCTCCAATGCCGGATCGCGGCCGGAGACATCGAGCAGGAGGTCGCGTTCCCCGTCACGGATATCCGGGCGGACCGCAAAACCCCCTGGGCCAATTACGTCAAGGGCATGCTGGCTCCGATCGTCAAGCAGGCCAACCCCGCACATGGGGTACGGATACTCTTCCAAAGCACGATCCCGCTGGGAGCCGGTCTCTCCAGTTCAGCCGCGCTGGAAATCGCTTCCGGCCTCGCTCTGACAACGCTCTACGGCATCCCCCGGTCCAAGCTGGAACTGGCACGGATGGGTCAGGCGGCCGAACATGAGTATGCCGGCGCCAAGTGCGGCCTGCTCGACCAGATTTCCAGCCTGTTCGGCAAGGCCCATGCATTGGTCCGGACCGATTTCCGCTCGCTGGAAGTCACCACGGTCCCGGCCGGCGACGCGACCTGTTTCCTGATGTGCAACACGCGCGTGAAACACAGTCTCGTGGATTCCGAATACAATGAACGCCGCGCCCGGTGCGAGGAGGCCGCCGCCTTCTTCGCCAAAATCTTGAGTCATCCCGTCCAGGCATTGCGCGATGTCTCCTGGACGGAATTCGAGGCGCATCGTGCAGCCATGCACCCGGTCACCGCCCGGCGTGCCGCCCATGTGATCGGCGAGAACGAACGGGTGCTCAAGGGACAACGCCTGCTCAAAGACCATGACCTGGCGGGATTCGGCGCGCTGATGTTCGAGTCGCATGAGAGTTCGCGGACCCAGTTCGAGAATTCCTGCCCGGAACTCGATGCCATCGTGGAATCTGCCCGGACCATTCCCGGCATCCGGGGCGCCCGCCTGTCAGGCGGTGGATTCGGCGGCAGCGCAGTCATCCTCTGCCATCCGCAGGATGCCTCCCGTATCGGGCAGCAGTTGGCCTCCCAATACGAAGCCCGTTTCTCGAAAACACCTGAAATCCGCGTGATCACCCCGTCCGACGGCGCCCGCCTGCTACCGGGCTAAACAAGCCGGGCCGTCCCTCTTTATTAGGAACGAGTAATTTACACTTGACTGTAATTTGCTCGCGAGTAATTTATACCGTTATAGAGAATACTCACCTCGACTTCCAGCCGGCACACCATGACAAGTCGCTATATTAAAAAAAGTGTTGATACGGATCTGGCTGACAAGATGGTTTTCATTGGGGGTCCACGACAAGTCGGCAAAACCACGTTTGCCTTGTCCATGCTGACCGCAAATCCGCATGAATCATCACCGGCCTACCTCAACTGGGATGCACCGGCAGACAGGGAGGCAATCCTATCTGCCCGGATCCCTGCCGGGCAACCACGAATCATCTTCGACGAAGTCCATAAATATGCGAAATGGCGCAATCTGATGAAGGGATTGTTCGATAAGAACCATTCAACCATATCCTTTATCGTGACCGGATCGGCACGATTGGATTATTACCGCAAAGGCGGCGATTCGTTACAAGGACGCTATCACTACTATCGGCTTCACCCTTTCTCGGCCATGGAATGCAATGCACAACCGGACCGGGATCACATCGGGCAATTACTCCGATTCGGCGGTTTTCCCGAACCCCTGACAAAGGGAACCGAACGGTTCCACCGTCGCTGGCTCCGGGAAAACTCCGAGCGAATCTTATACGATGACCTGCGCGACATGGAACGGGTTCGGGAGATAACCATGCTGGAGCTCCTCCTCCATCACCTTCCGGCATGTGTCGGATCACCATTGTCCGTCAACAGCCTTGCCAACCTTTTAAACGTCAACCACAATACCATTGAACATTGGCTCACGATATTCGGTCGCCTCTATATATCCTACCGCATTGCACCATTCGGTTCCAAACGGATCAGGGCAGTCAAAAAGGAAAAGAAACTGTATTTTTGGGACTGGTCCAGGATCCCAAACACCGGAGTCCGCTTCGAAAACATGGTTGCCGGAAACCTTTTAAAATACTGTCATTTCATGGAAGACACGGAGGGATATTCCATGGAACTTCGTTATCTCCGGGATATCGACAAGCGTGAGGTGGATTTTGTTGTTTTGCGCGATGGACACCCGGAATTTGCCGTGGAGTGCAAAAGCGGTGAGCGGGAACCCTCGCCGGCTTGTCGTTATTTCCGGGAACGAACCAATATCCCGCAGTTTTACCAGGTTCATCTTGGCACGCTGGACTTCGGGAATGCCCTGACCGGCACCCGTGTCCTTCCCTTTGCGACGTTCTGCCGGGAATTATCGTTGCCGTAAAGCAAAAGGCATCCGGAAGATCCACCCCATCGGGCGGTGGGATCCTGCCCGGACGGATGTCGCCAGGCACTGGCCCACATAACGCTGGGCGGCCTGGACAGCGGCGGGAAGTTTCAACCCTTTGGCCAGCAGGGCGGCCAATGCGGCGGAAAAGGTACACCCGGTGCCATGGGTTTCCACGGCATGCAACCGCGGCGCTTCAAACCGGTATACCCGTCCCTTGAGAAACAACAGGTCCGTCACCTGCCGGCCGGACAGATGCCCGCCCTTGACCACACAGGCTGTCCCGAACCGCTCAGCGATCCGGCGGGCGGCGGCAGCCTGCCCGGTTTCGGATTCAATGGCTTTACCCCACAGCAGCTCCGCCTCGGGAAGGTTCGGGGTCAGGACCGTCGCCAGCGGCAACAGGTCGCGGCACAACGCCGTCACGGCATCCTCACGCAACAGCC
>Ga0156641_1183_pt1 | contig 16733 bp, 15 predicted proteins | sample RifOxyC3_FD_110715 | JGI IMG/M metagenome (GOLD analysis project Ga0156641, IMG submission 110715) | Lentisphaerae bacterium RIFOXYC12_FULL_60_16 | reverse complement strand
AACCCGCCCATGCATTCGAATGCGCCGTGGCCTGGGATCGCGCCGGCAACACCACCAATGCAGCCGTCTGGTTCGAAACCGCCGCCCGCAGCCGCCGCGACCTGCCGGAAACCTATGCCGGCCAGGTTGACGCCCTATTGGCCCAGGCACGCCTGGCATCGGGAACCGGCGACCTCGGCGCCGGCTGGTGGATCACCCGGCTCACCCCCGATACCGATGCCGCCACCTTCAACGCTTCACTGGCTGCCCTGCTGCGCGCCATCGACACCGGACGTCCCAACCCCGACCTTCCCTCCCGGCTGGAAAAAGCCTGCCAGGCTATCCCTGTCGGGCACGTCAATCGCATGGCCCTTGCAGCCACCCACATTGCCGCCCTTGCCCGCCTTGGAAAGGATAAGGATATCCTTACCGTAAGTGATGCAATCCTCAAGGAACTCGCTGAAGCGGAGAGCACATACCCACCCGGTGTATTCGGGTCCACCATCGCTCCCGCCATGATCCGCTTCCATCGCGGTGAAGCACTCCGACGGACCGGACACCCGACAGACGCCCTGCTCGAATACGAGACGGTCCTGAGCGTCTACCCGTACAATGAATGGCCAGATGCCGCCGCCTGCGGTGTGGCGGAATGTTTTGCCGCCCTCGGGGAATCCGATGTGGCACAAACCCGTTTCGAGGAAATCACAAAAACCGGCGCCAAAACGCCGGCGGCAGCAACCTGGCAGGCATACGCCGAACGGCGCCTCCGGGAATTGAAGGAAGGAGACTGAGTCATGGATCTGCAGGTGTTCGTCGATCTCTGTATCAAGGGCGGTATTTTCATGGTGCCGCTTGCCCTGGTCGGACTGGCCGCCATCGTCCTGACCATTGAACGGTTTATATTCCTCCACCAGAACCGCGTGGACTGGGACCATCTCCATTTCGAGCTGCGCAGCGCCATCAAGGACCGCGACCTGGAACGGGCCGTGGTGCTCGCGGCACGCACCAAGGGCATGGTTGGACGCGTGCTCGCCGAGGGACTGGTCAAGATCCAGGAAGGCCACACGGACATCGTGGCCGCCACGGAGAAGATCATCCATTCCGAAATGCGCGGCATGGAGAAATCCCGCGGCTGGCTGCTGACCCTGGCCCAGGTGGCTCCCTTGATCGGTATTCTCGGAACCGTCTACGGGCTGGTGGTCTCGTTCATGGCCATTGAACAAAGCGCCTCCACCGACCCGCGCATCCTGGCCGGCGGCATCTACCAGGCGTTGATCACCACCGTGGCCGGACTTGTCATTGCCATTCCCATCATCCTGGTGCAGGAACATGTCCGCCGCGAAACCAACCGGATCCTGCATTACCTGGACCTGTTCCTGATGGAAATCCGCGACGGGCTCGAGAACCGGGCCTTCCAAGCCCGCGAGGTGGGCCGTGGCTGACTTCATCCGGCACCGGCCGGTCCATCACGAACTGCCGGAAAACAGCGACATCAACCTGACGCCGCTGATCGACGTCATCTTCCAGCTGTTGATCTTCTTCATGCTGGCCTCCACGCTGATCAAGCCGAACATGATCGAGTTGGATCTTCCGGAATCCACGTCCGGCGTAAAGAACCAGGAACCGGACCTGATCGCCATCACCTACCGCCTGCAGGACGGCGGTCCCGTCATCACCGTGAACACCACGCCGGTGACCGACCTGGAGGCGTTGTCGTCCAGTCTCCGTGAATTCCAGCGGCCGGGTGATGAGACGCGTCACCGGGTGGATATCCAGATCGACCGGAACGTCCCCTACCAAAACGTTATTTCAGTGATCGATACGGTGCGGGATGCCGGATTCCCGCGCTTTTCGCTCCAAACCCTGATGCCTTCATCCCGCCCGCGTGAAAACCCATGACTGTCCCGGTGACCCATCCGGGCGCGGATGCGCCCGCCGTCGAATTGACCGGCACGGTGGCCGGTGTGCTGGCCTGCGGTCTCGTTTCCAATGACGACCGCATCGTCATCGGGTCGGCACTCCATTGCGATCTGGTAGTCACCGATCCCCTGGTTCCATCCCGGGCCTGCCGGATTATCCATATCAAGCATCATGCCGATGCCAGCCATGCCTGCCACACCAACTGGATGCTCGAAGTCTGCCGGGGTGCGCGGGTCTACCTGAACGGCGAACTGGCCAGCCGTGAACATCTGCATTTCGGCGATCGCCTGAGTATCGGATGCCATCGGTTCACGTTCGACCGGCATACCCCGGAACGCAGGCGCCATCTCCACGTCGACATCCGTGACCTGTGCAAACGCCTGACCGCCTCCCTGGAGGTGCCGGCCGCATTCCTCCGGAACTCGGCGGATTACCAGGGGCTCCAGCGCATTCGGCGCGCGCTCACCGCCGGTGGACTCCTGGCGATTCTGCTGTTGTCCCTCTTCGTGCTGTTCCCCCCCGAACCCGCCTTCCTCAATGTCGAACCCCCCATGGAAGTCGTCATGGTGGGGGAAATCAGCCGGGCTCCCTCGCCCCGATCCATCCGTTCACTCGATCAGGTGGAACGCCGGGAAATCAAGTCCCCGGAAACCCGGTTTGAAGACGCCCAACTGGCAACACAACCGGTTCCCGAACAGGAACGGCAGGATTCCACCTTCACCCGGACCGAAACCCTGAGCGCGGCGGACCCCACCCGTCCCCTCATACCGGCGGCGCCCGCCCTGCATGTCACGCCCGAACTGGCGCCCCTGACGGTAACCGGCCCCAGCCGGGATCGAATCGAGCTGGCCCGGACCACCGCTGAACTTTCGCCCCAGGCCCCGCGCCGGCGCCTGACTTTGCAGGAAGCCGCCAATCCGGTATTCCGCCAGGAACTCGGAAAATTCGATGCGCCGGTACCACGGGCAACCGGCCAGGTTGCCGGGTTTCGTTCCCTGGCCAAGGTACGCGAATCGACCCCCCGGCAGGCCGATACCGTGTCTGCCCCGGACACCCGCGGTAATCTCCAGATGCTGCTGGCCCAGCAGGCAAGCCCGCTCAAGTTCGAAACCCACCAAGGCACACGGATACCCATCGCCCGCATGCCGGAAGCCCTTTCCGTGATGGATATAAAGGCCAAGGAGGAAGGCGTTGAGTTCGATGGAACCGTCTCGGAAGACGAGATCGCCATCTCCTGGAAAAGCGGCCAGTTCCGGATTCATGGACCCAATCCCCAACCCGCCACACCCCCCACCTTCTGTTACGTCGGGCGCAAGCAGGAAGGCAACCAGGAATACCTCTATGTCTCGTTCGTCTGCGAGGATCCCAATGTGGGAGCCCTCCTGTCAGGCGCATCCGAAGGATTATGGAAGGATGACTCGGTCGAGCTGTTTCTCGACACCAATGCCGATCGTCGCGACTACTACCACCTGATCATCAACTGCCGCGGCCAACACCAGGACCGGTATTGCGCCAACGGGGATATCGGCATCAATAATCGCGGGACCGGCTGGAATTCCCAGGCCCGGATCAAGACCGTCGTCAACCCCGAAGCCCGCCGCTGGTCGGCCGAGATCCTGATTCCCTTCTCCACCCTGGGTGGAGTTCCCGCCAAGGGCGGGCGATGGGTGGTCAATTTCACCCGCGCCTTCCGCGGCCAGGGAAATCCCGGATCGGTCTACCAGAACTGGTTTCTCGTCTATAACGGGCACGAAACCAACTACCACAATCCCGGCCTGTTCGGCGTCTTCCAGTGGTAGTCCATATTCAACCACCTCCGCTTCGCGCCTAGGCGGACCATGATCACCATTGCTTCCCCCGCCATACTCCGGTACCGTTGAGGGATGGTGCAATGACGCACCGCTTGACCGGAGGTACTCCAACCATGCCCCAACACGATGACACCAACAATATGGCCCTGTTTTGCGATTTCGAGAACATCGCCCTCGGCGTACGCGATGCCAATATCGGCCCCTTCTCCATCAACAAGGTCACCGAACGCCTGTTGCTCAAGGGCGATATTGTCGTCAAGAAGGCCTATTGCGACTGGAACCGTTACAAGGAGTTCAAGGCCCCGATGCACGAGGCTTCGTTCGAACTGATCGAAATCCCCCATGTCCGCCAGAGCGGCAAGAATTCCGCCGACATCCGCATGGTCGTCGATGCCCTCGACCTGTGCTATACCAAGGCACACGTGGACACGTTCGTCATCATCAGCGGCGATTCCGACTTCTCACCCCTGGTCAGCAAACTTCGCGAGAACAACAAGACCGTGATCGGCGTCGGCGTGAAGAATTCCACGGCCGACCTGCTCACCGCCAATTGCGACGAGTTCATCTACTACGACGACCTGGTCCGCCGGCCTGCCGCCCGCCCCACCCCCCCACCCGTCCCATCCGTCCCCTCCGGCCGGAAACCCACCCGCTCTGCGGCTCCCGCCAGGGAAGCACCGGTGCCGGCTCCGGGTGCATCAACCGATGAGGCGTTCAATCTGGTGGTGGAAACTTTCGAGGCGCTCCAGGGCGAACGTGGTACGGAAGACCGCATCTGGGGGTCCATGATCAAGCAGACACTGAAACGCCGGAAACCCGGTTTCAGCGAGTCAGCCTATGGATTCAAATCCTTTACCAACCTGCTGGAACAGGCTGAATCCAAAGGCATCTTCAAGCTGGAACACGACGAGAAATCCGGCGGCGTCGTGGTTCGCCGTTGTGTTTAAGGCGTAGCCTTCCCGCAACAGCGCTTGTACTTCCGGCCACTGCCGCACGGACAGTCCGCATTGCGCGAAGGGGGGGACCCGTGGGTCGGTGAGGGACCCTTCCACAACTGGTCGCGATGCGCCCGTTCCGAACGGATCTGCCGGGCCAGTTCGTCAAACCGCTCATTGGTGTGGGCGTAAAACCGTTTCCACCCCTCGCACAACGGACTCAAACCCCGCGGATCATGCCCGTGCAGGGGCCGGTTCTTCGGGCAATCACCGGCACAATACCGGGCATACTCACAGGCGTCACACCGTTCGTTCCACTGCCGTTTCCGGGCGCCGAACGACCCGTAGACCGGCGACTCCAGCATGGCCTCCCAGGTGTCGGTCATCACGTTGCCCAGCTTGAGGTCCGGGGTCACGAAGAAATCGCAGGGATACACATCCCCGTTGTGCTCGACCACCAGGTACTGGCAGCAGTCCGTCGCCATATGGCAGGTATTGGCCACACCGTCCACCCGCATGGCGAGAATCGAATCGAACAGCCGGATCGACACCCGGCGGGCATCTTCCGCATACCAGGCATCGAACAGGGCACACAGGAAATCCCCCCACTCCGGCCCGTTGATGGCATAGGGCTGCAACTGTCCCGCCGCATCGTATTCCACACATTCGATGTACTGGTGGAACCGGAACCCCTGGTCGACCAGGTACCGGTAAATAGCCGGCGCCTGCCGCACGTTGGCCTGGTTGACCAGCGTGAGGATGTTGAACTCCACCCGGTGTTCGCGCAGATGGGCAATGCCCCGCATCACGTCGGCATGCGTGCCCCGGCCATCGATGGTGATCCGGTTGCCGTCATGCAGTTCCGGCGGGCCGTCGAGGCTGACCCCCACGAGAAACTGGAAACGGGCCAGGTGTTCCGCCAGGGCGTCGTCGATGAGGGTGGCATTGGTCTGGAGCCCGTTGGCAATGGTCGCACCCCGCGGCGCATGGCGTTGCTGGAGTTCCGTGATCTGCCGGAAGAAATCCAACCCCATCAGGGTCGGCTCACCGCCCTGCCAGCCGAAGGCATACTGTGGCTGAACAGTTGCCATGTAGGAATGGATCATGCGCTCAAGCACGTCCGGAGACATGCGGTGCCGGGCGGTCTCCGGATACAGGAACTGCTTGCCCAGGTAGAAACAATACCGGCAACGCAAATTGCAATCGGCCGAAGCCGGCTTGACCAGCAGCGAGAACGGTCTCATGGGCGCAACCGGATCATGGCCGTCAACTCACGGAATCGTGCGCGGATCTCAGGTTTGCGCAGGGTCTCAAACCGCTCCAGCCCGAACGCCTCCACCCCGAACGAGGCCACCACCGCGCCATACAGCAAGGCCTCACGAACCGCCTTCTCGGAATGTTCAGCCATCGATGCCAGCCGCCCGAAGAACCCACCGGCAAAACTGTCGCCCGCCCCGGTCGGGTCATGCACCTCCGCCACCGGGTAGGCCGGCACCAGGAACGTGCCGGCTTTTGAAAACAGCATGGCGCCGTGCTCGCCCTTCTTGATCACCACGTAACGCGGGCCCCAGGTCAGGATCTGCTCGGCTGCCCGGCGCAGGTTGTGGAGCCCGGTCAACAGCCGGGCCTCGCTGTCGTTCAACGTCAGCATGGTGACCTTGCTGATGACCTTCCGGAGCGGATCCAGGGCCGTCCGGATCCACAGGTCCATCGTGTCCGCCAGCACAAAGGAGGGATTGTGGACCTGGTCAAACACATGCAGTTGAAGTTCCGGCGAGATGTTGCCCAGCATCAGGAAAGGCGCCGACCGGTATGCGTCCGGCAGTTCCGGCGAGAACCGCGCAAACACGTTCAACTCGGTGGACAGGGTCTCACGGTTGATGAAATCGGGCTCATACCGTCCCGACCATCGAAAGGTCCGCCCTTCCTCCTGCCGGAGTCCGGCCAGGTCAATGCCGAATGACCGGTAAAGGCTCATGTATTCCGGGGGGAAATCCGTTCCCACCACTCCCACCATACCCACCCGGGTAAAGAACGTGGCCGCGGCACAGGCATACGTCAGGGATCCGCCCAGGATTGATTCACGGCGTTCCCGCGGCGTTTCGATGTTATCCAGCCCGATCGAACCCACCACCACCAGCTTCACCGCTCCTTTTTTTGCCATGGCATCCCCCGGTTCACGCCGCCGGTTTATGGTCCGTGTAGATTTCCTTCACGGTCACTTCAACCTGCCGGACCTCGGTAATGCCCAGCCCGTTGGCAAGGGATTCCCGGATCCGTTTCTGGAGCATTTCGCATACCTCATGGATCTGCGGATCGGCCCGGACCTTGAGTTCCGCCACGATATCCACCGTGCTGCGGTGCGCCAGCACCACGGGGCGCATCCGGAGAATGGCGGGAAATTCCTCGGCCAGCTTGGACAGATATTCCGAAATGGCCGCCGTACTGATATTCACCATTCCTTCCGCCTTCCGGTAGGCCAGGTATTGTTCCTGCCGCCGCCGCGAGGCATGGGTCAAGGCGAACAGCAAGGCAAACACCAGGATGCCCACCCCGGTCCATAACCAGGCGCTCGGCGTGCCCGGCACCGCCTGCCCGAGCAGCACCCGGTCGGCGTCCAGATACAGCGGCACCGCCATCACGGCAATACCGAGCGCCACAATACCTGCAAATACAATCGAATTCATGAGACTCCGAATCCAGTTCATGTCCGCTCCTTTCGCACCCGCGGGGCTGCCTTCCGTCCGGGTTTCCGCCGGCCGGCCGGTGCTTTCGCCGGTTTCGCGTCCGACTCGATCCACCCCACCAGTCCCTCCAGCGCCAGCACGTAACTGCGCCAGCCGAATCCTCCCACGATGCCAATGCAGGCGCCGGCCGTCATGCTCTGCTGGCGGAAGGGCTCACGGGCGTGAATATTGGATAAATGCACCTCGACACAGGGCACCCCCACCGCCTTGATGGCATCGCGCAGGGCAATACTGGTATGCGTGTAGGCCGCCGGATTCAACACGATACCGGCATACCGCCCGGCACTGGAACCGATCCGGGTCACCAGGTCCCCTTCCCCGTTGGACTGGAAGGCATCCAGCTCGTATCCGAGCACGCGCGCCTGTTCACGCACCTGCGCCACGATCCAGTCCAGCCGCCTGGCTCCGTAGATTCCCGGCTCACGCGTGCCGAGGAGATTGAGGTTGGGTCCGTTTACCATCAGGATGCGTTTTGCCATGTTGTTGTCTCCCCGCCTTGCGCGGCTTGCCGCCCACCACCTGTACATCACCGGCATCATAGTCAACCGATCGCTGATCCTCAAACCGAATCGTCACCCGCCCGGTGAGGGGATGAACCGCCGTAACCTGGCCGTCTCCACCGGGTGTTTTAACCAGTGACCCTTCCGCCGGCAGGTTCCGCATCAGGTCGCGGTACTGATCGGCCTCGTATTTCAGGCAGCATTTCAGCCGGCCGCAATTGCCGCTGATGGCGACCGGATTCAATGAAAGGTTCTGCGTCTTGGCCATGCGCACGTTGATCGATTCAAACCGCTTCATCCAGGTGCAGCAGCAGGTGGCGCGGCCGCAGGGGCCCAACCCGCCGATCAACGCGGTTTCATCCCGTACGCCCACCTGCCGCATTTCAACCCGGACATGCAATTCGTGGTTCAAATCCCGCACCATCGGCCAGAAATCCACCCGGTCATCCGCCGTGAAGGTCACCGACAACACCAGCCGGTCAAAACTGTACCGTACCCGGACCAGGTGAAGGGCCAATTTATGCCGGGCCGCAGCCGCCTCGCAGGCGTCGTAAGCCGTCCCGGACAGTTGCACGTTCTGTTCAGCCCGGCGCACATCGTCCGGTTCGGCCCGGCGCAGGAGCACGGAACGGGGAACATCCCCGGCTTCATCGGCGGCCGGATGCTTGAGGGAAACCACCCGGCCGGACTCCAGCACCTTTTCACATTCCAGTACACACCGGTCCCCGACCACCACGGTCACGAAATCGGGCACCCGGCTTCTGAACGTGAGTCCGTGCTCAACTTCAACCACGGCAATCCGGTCGTCGGGCGCATGGGATGCGGGTTCTGTCATGATAGTTGGCTGAACCCCTGGATCAACACATTCAACTCGGGCACATTCAACGCCAGCTGCGATTTCATCTGCTCGACCACCTGCACATTGCGCAGGGCCTGGCGCAACGCGACATGAGCGGAACGTTCCCGGATCATCGGGACCGGAAACTGGTTTCCCCAGGCGGACGCATCCGCCCCGGTAACGGCCAGCAACAGCACCCGGTACCATTCCTGCACCCCGCGCAACACCCGTTCCCGCTCCTCCAGGTAACGGGCCTGCACACGGGCCTCGAATTCCTGCTTGCTCCGTTCAACGCCCCGGGATTCCGTCTCGTCCCCATCCCCATCGTCCGCCTGTTCCTCGGCATCGCTGACCGCCTGCTTGATCCCGGCCAGCAGGGCCGACAACCGGTTGGCCCGCCCGTAGGCTCCCATCCAGGCGCCGTCACCGGCCTGAAGGATTTCCGCCAGACGCGCCTGAAGGTCGGCATCCGCCGGCTCCGGGGCGGACAGGCGGATGCGCTGGCATCGGGACAGCACGGTCGGCAGTAACGATTGCGGACTGTCGGATAACAGGAAAAAAACCGTACGGGCCGGCGGTTCTTCAAGAATTTTCAAAAGGGTATTGGAACTATCCTGCCCGAGGCGGTCCGCCCCCACCACCACCATGGCTTTCCACCCATCTCTGACAAAGGAGGTCTGGCTCACATACCGGCGCATGTCCCGCACCCTGTCCACACCGAACTTGCGCGATTTCTTCTCCGGCTCCATCCAGAATAAGTCGGCATACTGGTGTTGCCGGACCTGTTCACAGGTCCGGCATTGCCCGCAGGCATTCCGTTGTTCACACAGCCAGGTCGCCAGGACCTTTTCCGCCAACGGAACCCCCGCACTGCGCAGGGGTCCTTCAACCAGGTAGGCGTTCGCCACCCGGCCGGTACGGAAAGCGTGTGTCAGGCTTTCGACTGCTTCCGCGATCTGCATCCGGTTCCTTTCCCCTGCTTGTCGCAATCCAACCCCAGGCGACGGGCCACGACCGCCTCCACACGTCCGCCCACCTCGGCTTCGGTTCCCGCCGCCTTGACCACCACCATCCGTTCCGGGAAACGCCGCGCCAGGGCCTTGAATCCGCGCCGGACCGTCTCGTGGAACCTCCGGGCTTCCCGCTCAAACCGGTCCAGCCTCAGCTTCCCGGCGGCATTCCGTTTCTGCAGGCGGCGGAACCCCTCCGCCACATCCAGGTCAAGCAGGATCGTAAGATCCGGAACCGTGTCCCCGACCGCCACCCGGTGCAAGGCCAGAACCTGGTCAATATCGAACCCGCGTCCATACCCCTGGTACGCCGTGGTGGAATCCATGAACCGGTCGCTGATCACCCAGTCACCCCGCTCCAGGACCGGCCGGATCACCTGCCGGACCAGCTGGGCACGGGCCGCCTCGAACAGGAATAATTCCGCCTCCGGTGTGATCGGTTCCGCCACGGCATCATGCTGGAGGGTTCCACGGATCCATTCGCCCAGTTTGGTGCCGCCGGGTTCCCGCACCAACACCACCCGGTGCCCCCGGGATTCGATCCAGCGGGCCAGTCGCCGGATATGCGTGCTTTTCCCGGCGCCTTCCGTGCCCTCGATCGAGATGAAACGCCCCTTCATGCCACCCGCTTCCGGACCTTCTGTCCCTCGGGCGTATCCCGCACCTCCCATCCGGCGCCGGCCAGGGTGGCGCGGATCTCGTCGGAACGTTTCCAATCCTTGGCGACGCGGGCCGCCTGACGCTGGTCCAGCAGGGCCTGCACGGACGCATCGGGCAGATCCTCCGGACGGACAATCACGCCCAGTATACGGTCCATGGATTCGAACACGGTCAACACGTGGTCCGCCTCCGCCGGCCCCAGGGATCCGGCGGCAAGATTCCGGTTGGTTTCATGCACCAGGTCGTACAGGGCCGCCAGCGCTTCCGGTGTATTGAGATCATCCTCCATCGCCGCCTGGAAACGGGTACGGGCATCGGCAACCCAGGCCGGCATGGCCGGCGCCTTGCCGGCCTTTGCGCCGCCCGGCGGCAACCGCTCACGAAGCTTCTGCACGCAGTCATCCACCCGCTCCAGGGAGGACCGGGCGGCCTGGACCGCCTCGAACGTGAAATTCAAGGTCTGCCGGTACTGGGCGGACAACAGGACATAACGGATTTCCCGCCCGCGGAACCCCTTCTCCAGCAAATCACGCAGCGTAAAGAAATTCCCCAGCGACTTGGACATTTTCTGGCCATTGACCTGAAGGTGCGCACAGTGCATCCAGTATTTGACAAACGGCTTGCCCGTGGCGGCCTCGGCCTGGGCAATCTCGTTCTCATGGTGCGGAAACAGGTTGTCGATTCCACCCGTATGCAGGTCGAAGGACTCGCCCAGGTATTTCATGCTCATGGCCGAGCACTCGATATGCCACCCGGGCCGGCCCCGGCCCCAGGGCGAATCCCAGGCCACATCGCCATCGGCTTCGTCCCAGGCCTTCCACAGCGCAAAATCCGCCAGGCTGTCCTTCTCGTACTCGTCCTGCGCCACCCGGGCTCCGGCCTTGAGCCCGGCCATGTCCAGGTGCGCCAGGCGCCCATAGGCGGCATATTTGGCAACCGGGAAATACACGGAACCATCCGCCGACCGGTAGGCATATCCCCTGGCTTCCAACCGGCGTACCAGTTCGATCATTTCCGGAACATGATCCGTGGCGGCCGGATAGTGTTCAGCCCGCTCGATGCCCAGCGTGGCCAGATCATCGAAGAAGGTCTGCTTGAAGCGGGCCGTGAATTCCGCCAGGGGAATCCCCGCCTCGCGCGCGCCGCGGATGGTCTTGTCATCCACATCGGTCAGGTTCATCACCTGGGTGACCTGCAACCCGGACGCCTTGAGCTGGCGGCGCAGGATATCCTCGAACATGTAGGCGCGGTAGTTGCCGATATGGGCGAAATTGTACACGGTCGGCCCGCAGGTATACAAACCCACCCGGCCCGCCTGCAACGGTTCGAAGGTCTCGATTGACCGGGAATGTGTGTTGTAGATCTTCATGCGCGCGTCAACCGTTTCCCTTTCCGTCTGCCCCGGGTACGCGTCACCGGCGCCACCAGGGCCACCGCCATCACCGCGATCCCCTCCCGCCGCCCGACCGCCCCCATACGCTCCATCGTAGTCGCCTTGATCGACACACCGGACACCGGGATCGCCATCGCACGGCCCAGGTGTTCACGCATGGCCTGCACATGGGGCGCCAGGCGCGGCATCTCCGCCAACACCATCACATCCACGTTGCCGACCCCCCACCCGTCCCCCGTCAACAGCCGGACCACGTGTTGGAGCAGATCCAGGCTGCAGGCGCCCTTCCAGCGGGCATCCGTATCGGGAAAATGCCGGCCGATATCCCCGTTGCCAACCGCTCCCAGCAGGGCATCCATCACGGCATGACAGATCACGTCGGCATCGGAATGCCCGTCGAGGCCTTTCGGGGATGGAATCGTCACCCCGCCCAGCACCAGGGCACGGCCTTTCCTGAACCGGTGGGTGTCAAACCCGATTCCCACCCGCGGCAATCGTAACCTATTGGATTTGTCTGGCATAACGCGTATTACTATAGGACCCGGACCATGAGCGAGCCAGCGAAAAACCCGGCGCCGATCTTCGGGGCTCTTGCGGGCGTTCCTGAGCTATTTACCTTTCCCTCTGCTTGTGCGTTCGGTGTTCCTGGTTGGCTGTTCGATGTTCCGCCGAATGTCCATGCCTGACAAAAGCTTACGATGGTGATTCTATCCTGATCGTCATCGGCAGCCGCTTCCCGGCATGAGCCGACTGAGCATGAAGACCGTCCCCGACGCGGTGCAGACCGGGGCGAGGTCGCCCCGGCTCCAGCGGAAATGGACAAACTCAAGGATGCGCTCTTGTGACGCGCGTATACGCTAAATAAAGTTGTTCTCTGCTCCGGCCGATACTATGGTAGAAACCTTAAAGGAGGCAGACCGCCATGAAGCCCCGGCCAATACCCTTCGAGTCCGGAACCTTCTCCGTCGGCGCCAATTACTGGGCCAGCCATGCCGGGACCCGCATGTGGTCTGACTGGAAACCCGACATTGTCGCCGCCGACCTTCGCCAACTGGCACATGAAGGCATTCAAGTCCTCCGGGTATTCCCACTGTGGCCCGACTTCCAACCCCTGCACCAACTTTACCAGTACCAGGGGAAACCCGAGGATATTCGTCACGGGGAAGACCCCTTACCGGACACCGAAGCCGGGCGTGCCGGCATCAACCCGGTCATGATGGATCGGTTCCGTTTCCTCGCTGATGAAGCGAAACGGAATCGCATGCAACTGATTGTTGGCCTCGTCACCGGGTGGATGAGCGGACGCCAGTTCGTCCCACCGGCCATGCAACGGTTAAATGTCCTGACAGACCCTTTGGCCATCCAGTGGCAGATCCGCTTCGTCCGGTATTTTGTCCGGACATTCCGCAACCACCCGGCGATCACCGCCTGGGACCTGGGCAACGAATGCAACTGCATGGGTTCCGTGGATCAACCTGAAGCGGCCTGGCTCTGGACCGCCTCGATCTCGAATGCCATCCGCATCGAGGATCCGGGCCGTCCCGTGGTATCCGGCATGCACGGCTTGTCGGCATCTCCCACGGCACACTGGAATTGCCACCAACAGGGTGAACTCACCGACATCCTGACCACACACCCGTATCCCATATTCACCCCGCACTGCGACCAGGATCCGGTCAACACGATCCGCAACGGCCTGCACGCCACCGCGGAATCCCGGTTATATGCGGACGTGGGCGGAAAGCCCTGCATCGCCGAGGAAATGGGCACGTTGGGACCCATGGTCGCCAGCGAGTCCGTTGCCGCCGATTACGTCCGCATGGCGCTGTATTCGCTATGGGCGCATGATTGCCGCGCCATGCTCTGGTGGTGTGCCTATGATCAGCACCATCTCGCCCATCCTCCGTATGACCGGCATGCCTGGGAACGGGAACTCGGCCTGATCCGGCCGGACCGGGAACCCAAACCCGTGATCCGGGAAATCTCCGCTTTCTCCCGACGGCTCCACCGCCTCCCATTCCGCAAACTCCCACCCCGTACATCCGAGGCGGTGTGCATCCTCACCGAAGGACAAGACCACTGGGCAGCCGCCTTTGCCACATTTATCCTGGCCCGGCAGGCAGGGTTCGACATCACCTTCCAATATGCCACCCAACCCCTGCGCCCGGCCAAACTCTACCTGTTGCCGTCATTGTACGGAAACGCCCACGCCAGCCGTTCCTGCGGGAACGACTTGTTTGACCGGGTTCGCAAGGGAGCGACACTTTACGCCTCACTGGGTAATGCCGCACTCGCTCCATTCAACGCACCGTTTGGCGTCGAGGTTCAAACCCGTGAAAAACTGGCGGCCGGTGACTTTATCCGGTTCCAGGTAACGCCCGGCACAACCGAGTTTGAAGCCCAGGCCGACTATCGCCTGCGTATCCGCCCCACAACGGCACGGGTCCTTGCACGGGAACCCGACGGAAATCCCATCTTTACCGTCAATCGCCTGAATAAAGGACGCGTGTACTATCTGTCGTTCCCCCTGGAACATTATCTCAGCCATGCGCCGGGCATCTTTCATCGCCCCGACGCTCCCCCTTACCGGCAGATATACGCCACCCTTGCCGGCTCGCTCATCGCTGCACGTACCCTTCAACAAAACCACCCCATGGTCGGCATCACGGAACATCCTTTCACGTCCAAAACCAAAGTGGCGGTTTGCATCAATTATTCCCCGGAACCGGTCACCACCCGTCTCTCCCTTGACGCAGGGTGGACGATCAGACAGGCGCTCATCGGGAAACAACCATCCAACACCATGTTAACCATCCCGGCAAACAACGCCGTTGTCCTGATGCTGGCGAAACACAAACCCCGAACAACCCGGAGCCAATCATGAACCGTGATCTTCAGTTGAGGCCGCATCTACTTTCCGCACGTGTCCCTGGTAGGGCGAGGTGCTTGTCCTGCGTAGCCTTGGCGAAGCAGGATCCCTACCGAGCCGTTTTCACCACGATGGCTATCGCCTGCTGCCTCTTCATCGCAACCGGCCTGATACCTGCTCATGCGCAAACTCCCGCCACCTTGTCGCGCGATGGAAAGGCCGTCCTGCCCGTGGTCATTGCCACCAAGGCCTCGCCCGCCATCCAAACCCTGGCGCGAACCCTGACCAATTATCTGCAACGGATCAGCGGCGGCGCGTTTACCATCCAGACCAACGCCGGGGGTGCGGCCGGCATTGTGCTGGGAACCCCGTCCCAGTTCACGGCGTTGCCTGTCACCCCTTCGTTTTCCGCCGATCCTTTCAGCCGGGAAGATTACATCATCCGCACCGGTTCCAACGGTGTCTGGCTGATCGGATCGACTGATCTGGGCGTCCAGCATGCCGTCTGGGATATGCTGTACCGTTTCGGACATCGCCAGTTCTTCCCCGGAGCCACCTGGGAAGTGGTCCCTGCCCTGCCTACCATGACCTTGACACTGAATATAACGGAACGTCCGGACATCTATGCGCGTCGCATCTGGTACAATTGGGGATTCTGGGGATACAACAACCAGCCGTATGCCGAATGGTGCGCCCGGAACCGGCATACCCAGGGATTCCGACTGAACAGCGGGCACGCCTATGGCAACATCGTCGGTGCCAACAAGGCCGCTTTTGACGAGCATCCTGAATATTTTGCCCTCGTTGGCGGGGAACGCAAACGCGGTGGAGATGCCAAATTCTGCGTCTCGAATCCCGGACTCCGCCAGTTGGTGGTCGATCATGCCGTACGCCAGATCAAGGCCAAGCCCGACACCGACAGCATTTCCATGGATCCCAGCGACGGCGGAGGCTGGTGTGAATGCGACACCTGTGCCGCCATGGGCAGCGTCAGTGACCGGGCCATCACCCTGGCAAACAACGTGGCAGCCGCCATCAACCAGCTCGGACTGGGCAACAAGTACGTGGGCATGTATGCCTATAACCTCCATTGCGCACCCCCGTCCATCCCCGTGCACTCGAATGTGATCATCAGCGCCACCACGGCCTTCATCACCGGTGGTTTCTCGCTGGACCAGATCATCACCGGCTGGCAGGCCAAGGGCGCCACCATCGGCATCTATGATTACTACAGCGTCATCGTGTGGGACTGGAACCTGCCCGGCAAGGCGCGGGCCGCGAGCCCCGTGGGTGTCGCTAACGGCATCGTTGATTTTCACCGGAAAGGCGCGCGGTTCTACGACTGCGAGTCCGGGGACGCCTGGGGCCCTTATGGACTGGGGTATTATGTCGCCGCCCGCACCATGTGGGACACCAACGAGGCCGCACGCGTGGATGCCCTGACGGACGACTTTTTGGACAAGGCATTCGGCCCCGCCCGCGAACCCATGCGCGGATTCTACCAACTCATCAATTTTGACAGTACCCGCCGCTCCGCCAGCGACCAGGTGGGTCGCATGTACCGGTTCCTGGCGGAAGCACGCCCCCTGGCGGCCGGCCGTGCTGACATTCGTGAACGTATCGATCACCTGATCCTCTACACCCGTTACGTGGAACTGTATAACGCCTACGCAGGGGCCACGGGCAACACCCAACCCTTGCGCGACGAAGTGGTCCGGTTCACCTATCGGATGCGCACGACGATGATGGTGCATGCCTATGGATTTTGGGCGCGGACCGTCGGCCAGAATGCCGCTCACCAGGCGGACTATCCGCTTAAGTCGGAAGAACCCATCACCGACGCGGAGATCCAGGCCTTTCTTGACAAGGGCATTGCCGCCAACCAGCCGGTGGAAATGGGATTTACGGCGGCAACCTTCACCGACGAATTGGCGCCATCCACCCCGCTGAATCTGCCGGAAGTCGAACCCGGCAAGTACCCACCCGTCCCCCAGGATCACCAAACCTACTGGATTTGGGTGGACAAGGCGCCAGCCGAGATCCTGATGAAGGTCACGGTCCAGAAAGTCTG
>Ga0156641_1063_pt3 | contig 17140 bp, 15 predicted proteins | sample RifOxyC3_FD_110715 | JGI IMG/M metagenome (GOLD analysis project Ga0156641, IMG submission 110715) | Lentisphaerae bacterium RIFOXYC12_FULL_60_16 | reverse complement strand
ATCCCTTTTGCTTCCCTCGCTCAATCCAGCCTCTTCCTTACCAGTATTTGGAACCGCTGGATGCTCCCGTTCGTGCTCGCCCGCAAGGACTGGAACGGCTACACTTACCGGCGGATCATCCAGTTCCTCGGCCTCTGCCACGAACACCACCTGATCGACGACACCCTCGTGACACTGGACCAGTGATCCGTGGCCCGCTCACGGATCCACATAACGCCCGGCTTCATCGCGACGCGACAGGATCGGATCCTTGACGGGCCACCAGATCCCGATCTCTGGAACCGGTTCCGATCGGACAACGTGAACGATATCCATTGCCGGTGGTGGGCCGACTCCGGCCGGTTGTTCACAAGAACCACGTCATTCGGGTCAGGGCTCGTCATTCGCCATTGTGAGCAGTCGCATCGCTGCAAATATTATGCCTGTCTCAATTCCATATTATCATTTATAATGGTTTTTTGCGTAATTTCTTTAAGGACTCGAGATGATGGTCTTGGAAACGTTTCTTACCGTGATCGTTGCCTTGGGGCCGGCTGGATACGATGTGCGGGGATGGTACCTTTCCCCCGAACAGATGGCCGTCACCAGTGGGGTTGTGGTTCATGCCGAGATTGTCGACATCCATACGACGCAGATCGTCTCCAGGGTCTACACCGATGTCATGTGCCGGGTTCTGGATGCGATATACGGGGATATGGATGGATTCGTTCTCACGGTCAGGCAACCCGGCGGCACCTACGGGGATATTACGACCTGGGCCGGTCCCATGCCCGATTGGCACGCCGGTGAGGAGTGGATCCTGGCCCTGTCTCCCGTGTCGGGGGGTGGTTGGACGGTTTACGGGATCAAGCAGGGCGCGTTTCAAATCGTCAACGGGGTAGCCACGCGGGATTTTGCCGGGATTACCTTTCTCGTCGATCCACCGGATTCCGTGAAAGACGGGCGGGAATCCATCCCGGTCCCGGAATTGAAACAGCGTTTCAGGCGTGTCCATGAAAATCCGAAAGGGATTGACGCCGACACAAAGCCGGATCGGGTGCATACGGGTGCTTCAAGCCGGACTTCAGATCCGGAAAGCGGGTCCACCGTGACGGAGCAGGGTCGGGAGGGGAGTGGGATGATTCACGCGGTTGCCGTATTGCTTGTGCTGATGTTCTTTCTTGTGTTGCCAAGGGTCCGTAAACGATGAAACGGGTGACGATCGTGTTGGTTCTGCTTGCCTTGACGCAGGCTGTCCCGGGGGCGCTGCGGAACTACTGGTATCCGGACGGGTCCCGGAACGGCCTCTACTGGGACCCTTCATACAGCGCGACAACGCAGTATTTCGCCGACGGCAAGCTCGAAGTCCACTTCGTGACGCAGGGAAACTACGCAATCCCGTCAAATTCATATCTGCAGGCCATGCTTCATGCCTTCCAGACCTGGGAGGATGTTACGAACATGTCCCTGGGTTTTGTCCGGGGAACGAACATCGTGACCGACGCCCTGCCGGGTTCCGAAGCGAAGTTCTCGGTCGGTTTTACCGATGGTTCCGGCAACACGCAGTGGGGCGGAAACATCGGCGGGTCCGTGGGGTTATCCTCCTACTCATACTATCTGTCGGGACGAATGGCGGATACGGACCTCTGCCTGAATGATTACTCCGCGGCATGGTCGGTGGATGGCAGCATCGGGAATGATGTCGAGAACGTCACGTTGCATGAAATCGGGCACTGTATCGGCCTGGCGCATTCGCCGGATTCGCTGGCCGAGATGAGTTACGTCGGCGGATGGTTTGGCAGTGGGGACGGGTGGGGTAATGGTTCCGGTAATATCGCGGGGCGACGCGTTTCGCTGGATGATCAGATGGGCGGGACCGCCATTTATCCAACGGCTTCCGCCACCAGCCAGGTCGGACGATTGACCGGAACCATCACCGTCAACGGGACCAATGTCCACCTGGGGCACATGGCGCTCTACACGACCAACGACATCCTCGTGACGACCACGGTATCGCAATTTGGCAAGTACCGGTTCGAGGGCCTGCCGGCCGGCGCCTATGGGTTGCGTGCTTATCCCTGTTTGACGAACGGCGTGCCCGACAACCTCCACCAGAAGTTCGGAACCTTCCCGACGGACTATGAGAGTGGAACGAGCCCGACGCATTTCCTCAGCACCTTCAGCGGGGATGTGTCCAATCTGGTCATTACGGCGGGCGGAACACTCACGCAGCATGTCGCGGTGGCCGCAGGCTATCCATCCATGCGGGTCCGGTATTCGACCTGCGGCTCCCTGGGCCGGTCACACGTGTTCCGGCTGCGGCAGGGAAGCACGAAGCGGATTAGCGTCGCGGGAACCAACCTGCCCGTGCATGCGGGGGCGCTTGCGGAGTTGTCGATTCGCGGGGGCGGTGTCACGACGAGCAACCTGGTGTTCGGAACGTTCGCCGGCCATCGGGAAATCGAGTTCGACGTGAACCTTGCCACAAACGCACGTCTGGGAGGACGGCCGCTGGTGATTCGCAACACGAATTACCCGGGTGAGCGGTATCTCGTCTTTGGATTCGTCGATGTTTTCGATGAACCGACGGTGACGCTGTGCCTGGGAAGTAATCCCCCCGTTGCCCGCTTTGTCAACAAGCAGGCCCAAGGGGTCGTTATGGCCCAGTTCGCACTGATCGTATCGCAGCAGGACCGTGCCAGGCTCCGTTCCGTATCGATCGGGCATGTTGGTACCGGCGATCCCGCGGCCGTGGACCGGGTTATTGTTTGTCGCGATATGAATGGCAATGGAGCCGCGGACGGTGGTGACTTGTTCCTGGCGACGAACCAGTTCTCCGGGTCCACCGCGGTCATCCCCTGGATTCATACCCTGGATGCCGCCGCCAGCAGTCAGTTCCTGGCGATTTACGATTTCTCGGGCAGTGCATCCGGAGGGAAGGCCTTCTCGGCTGTGGTCGCCACGAACCAGGTGGAACTCGCCGGTCTCAACGGAGCCCGCCGGATATTTGTCACCGGAGGCACCGTGACCGGAGCAACGGTGACCGTCAACATGCCGGCCACTGGCGCGCTTTTCCAGTTCCAGTGAATTGGTCACCGACCCTGCTACCGTGAGACCAGGCTACCGGCCAACCCATCCTGCTTCCTGCGCGGCACGGCCCATCGACGGGTCGGCCTCTGCCACGAACACAACCTGATCGACGATACGCTCGTGACACTGGACCCGTAATCCTCGACCCGCTCACGGATCCACATAGCGCCCGGCTTCATCGCGACGCGACAGGATCGGATCCTTGACGGGCCACCAGATCCCGATCTCCGGATCGTCCCATCGCAACGTAAACTGCCCGCGGGGATTGTAGTAGCTGGTCTGCTTGTAGTGATAAATCACCGAGTCGCTCATGGCGACAAACCCGTTGGCGAACCGGGGCGGAACCAAAACCTGGAGTCGGTTCCGATCGGACAACGTGAACGATATCCATTGCCGGTACTGGGCCGACTCCGGCTGGTTGTTCACAAGAACCATGTAAAACTTACCGTACAGGCAGGAAATCAGTTTCCACGTCTCGGCATCGCCATGCATGCCCCGTAACACATGACGGGTCGAGACCGAAATGTCATCCTGGATGAACTTCTGGGGAATGCCTTTCTCCCGGTACAGGTCCTCGTTGTACGTTTCAACATATTCCCCGCGATGATCCTCAAACACATCCAGCTTGACCAACAACACGCCGTCCATCCGGGTCTTTTCCACCTTCATGTTATCCCGCCTTCCCATGTGACGGAATTTCCATCCCTGGACCTCCGCCGGTTTGCCTGAAAAAATGCTTCCGCCCGACCGAAAGATTCCGGGGTTCCAATATCAATGAAATCCCCGCTGCAACGGAATCCGCGCAAACGACGGCCGGCCAGTACCGGCAACAGGTCCTTTTCCAGCGAGTTCCCGGCGCCGGGGCCCATCGATTCCAATAATCTTCTCGAAAAAAGATAGATGCCCGCGTTTATAAATCCCGACCCTTCCCGGACGGATTTCTCCTGGAAGGCAACCACGTGGTCATCCGCATCCAGGACCACCCGTCCATACCGGCGGGTATCCGCCACTTCCGTCACCACCATCGACGGCGCCGCCTGCCCGGCAGCATGCCACCGGAGGTAATGGTCCAGACCGACATCAAGGTACGAATCGCCGTTCATAACCAAAACCATTTCCGAATCCACAAGCGGCAAGGCGTTAAGGACCGCCCCACCGGTCCCCAACGGTGTTGTCTCCATCGAATAACGCAACGCCAGCCCCCGGAACGAAGCTCCGAATACCTCAACCACCCGATCCGCCAGGTACCCTACACAAATCGTCACGTTGCGAAATCCGGCGTCAGCCAGTTGATCCAGGATATGGGAAAGAAACGGCCGGCCCCCCACCGGCGCCAGCACTTTCGGACGGTCACCCACAACCGGGCGTAACCGCAGTCCCATACCACCCGCCAGGATGACCGCCGTGACGTCGGCCGGCAGGTGGGATTTATTATGTGGCATACAGGATGACATGGGAACCCAGGGTCTCGATACGGAACGGCACCAGCAAAAGATTACCGAGCGCAGCCTTCACGGCCGGCTGTTGTTCCGGGGTCACAAACAGCAACATGAACCCACCGCCACCGGCGCCGCACAGTTTCCCCCCCAGGGCGCCGGCCCGTAACGCCGCATCGTAAATGGCATCCATTTCAGGGTTGGTGATATGGCTGCTCAACCCGCGTTTCAGCAACCAGGACTCATGCAACAGTCTCCCGAAATCCGCATACGAATCCGGACTACCCATCAGGATATTCAAAGCCTCATCCACCATCTGCTTCATGGTATCCATTTCACGCAGCCGCTTCGGCAGGGTCCGGATCTGTTCCGCCGCAATCTCGGATGCCGTTCGCGACAACCCCGTGAAATAGAACAGAAAATGCTCCTGCAACCGCTGCAACTTGGCCTCATTGAGGGTGACCGGGGTCACCCACAACCCCCGGTGGGCATCGAATTCAATCTTGTTGAAACCGCCAAACGCAGCCGCCGTCTGATCCTGTGATCCGACATGTTCCCCCACCAGGTCCTGTTCAACATGCATGGCATCCATGGCGAGCTTCCGCCGGGTAACCATCTTGCCCTGGAGCGCGTACAGGGCATTCAGCAGCCCCACGGTAAATGACGAACTCGACCCGATGCCGGAACGGGCCGGAATGTCGGCCGCATGGGTGATCTCTACGCCTTCCTGTATCCCGCTGAAACGGAGACATTCCCGCACGGAAGGATGCTTGATCTCATCGATGGTTTGAGTAACTTCTTTTTCCGAGTACCGGATGTGGTACCGGTGGGTGAAGAACGGCGGATAATACCGGCAGGTCACATAACAGTATTTGTTAATGGTCGTGCTTAGCACGGCCCCCCCGTGTTCCTGGTAATACTGGGGATAATCGGTTCCGCCTCCGAAGAAGGATATCCTGAACGGGGTCCTGGTAATAATCATGGGTTCACCTCTCTCCATGGCCGGTTTTGTCCGTAAGCGGCAAGCCGGCGTCGCATTTCCTCCAACCGATCCTCCGCTCCCCCGTCGCCGCCCCGTAACGCGGTTTCCAAGGCTCGCCGCTGGATGGCCACGGCCTCGGAATAGTTCCCCTGTTCGGCGTGGCCTGCCGCCAGCGTCTCCAAAGCCCGCGCGCTGTTCCAGCCGGAGGCCTCACACGCTTCCCGGGCAAGTCGAACCGCGTCCGCCCCGTCCCGAACCGAGTCCTCCCGGCACGTGGCCAGCAACCAGGCCAGCTCCATCCGGTAATTCCACGCATTGCCCGACAACCGGACCGCTTCCCGGTACGCGCGCACGGCGCCCGGAAAGTCACCCTGTTTCCCGGCAATCGTCCCGACCAGAGCGTGCAGCCCGCCATGCCCCGGATCGAGCCGGAGCGCCGTCTCGCAGATCCGCGCGGCCAGCTCCGGATCATCGCAGAGCAGGTGGGCCAGCGCAAGGTTGTACAGCGCCGGAACGGAGCCCGGGGCGGACGCGGACGCTTCCTCGAACACGACCCGTGCCTCCGGGTACCGCTTCTGTCCCAACAGGGCGGACCCAAGCCGGTCCAACACCACCCGACGATGGTACCGCTCGATCGCCGTCCACGCCTCCGGACCGGCCGGTTCGCCGGACTCCCGCACGCGCGCCAGGATTGTCCGCGCCACCGGTTCAGCCCCGACGTAATCGCCCAGCCGCATCATTTCAAGGACGAGGTTGTTATGGGCGCGCACGTTATGTGGCCGTTTGGCAACCGTGTCCCGCCATAAATCAAGTTCCGAGTAGTAATCCCGGTTCCGCCGGTAGGTAAGTCCGGCAAACGTCGCACCGATAACGGCTACGGCCAGCACGTGCCCCAGGGCTGTCGAAGCCCGGCACCCCCGCGTCATCCAGCACCCCGCATTCCACAATCCGACAACGCCCAGGACCACCGGCGCCACCAGCGCCACATACATGCGGTGTTCAAAGGCCAGGTCAAGAATCGGCACCACACTCGATGTCGGCGCCAGGGAGGCAAAAAAACAAACCCCCAGGAATCCGGCCGGATGCCGGCGCATCATGGCCCCTACGGTCAGAAGCCCAAGACTTGCGAGGACCAGGCCGGGAATCGCCGCCTCGCCCGCCGTCGCGACCGGCGGCCACGCGTAATCGATGCAAAGCGGATGGGGAAAAACCGACAGGCGCAGGTAATGCAGGATGACCGGGAATTCGGACAGCAGATAAGTCGCCGGAGGGATCGGGACGGCTCCCTTGTCAAACGCAACACGACTCGCCTGGATCATCCAAAGCAGGATTAATATCACCATGGCGCCGGCCATCGCCACATGGTAAAGCCATCGCGCAGCCGGACGCCGGACCGTTCCGCCCAGCAGGCAATAGTCATAGGCCCACGCCACCAGCGGCACGACGCCCATGACTTCCTTCACGCCCATCCCAACAATGCACGCCGCCAGCGAAACATCGTACCAGACCCGTTGGCGCCGGGAAGTATACCCGTGAACCAGGGCATACAGCGTCAGGAAGAACAATAATCCCATCAGGGACTCGGAGCGCTGGCAGATATAGGTGACGCTTTCCGTCTGCAACGGATGAATCATCCAGACCAGGGCACTGGCACAGGCCAACCAGGAGCCCGAGGCGGCATATTTGCCGGCAAACACGGGAAGTTGCAGGGTCCTTGCAATCAACCCGTACAACACCAACCCGGCCATCAGATGGATCAGCAGGTTGACGGCATGGTAATCCGCCGGGTTTAAACCCCCGATCGCATGGTTCAGCCTGAACGTCAGGTCGACGACCATCCGGGTGTCCAGGCGCCCCCATCCCGCGTCCGATCGGGTCAGGTTCTCAACCATCGTCGCACGGTCATCGAACAGGAACGGGCCGGAAAAGCTGTTGGAATAGGCCACCAGCGTCACCGCCACCAGCAGGAGAGGAAACCATCGCTCCGCTTTCTTCGCATCCATGTTCAGTCTTTCCAGGATCCGGAAACAACCCCTCCCGTCAGGTCCGGAACCGGACAGGCAATGGCATTCATGCACCTGATCCCAAGGTGCCGTCAAGCGGTAAACCATGACCTGCCGGGGATTCAGGCCGTCCGGTAAAATGATTGGTTTCTCCGCTTTTCTCCAAGCCGCTTTTCAGCCATGATAGGGATTGATTCTGAAACACCCTAACAGGAGATCGCCATGAACCCGTCTCATCCGCCGGATTCCGGATCACGCGTTGATCACACGATACGGGTTTGTCACGGGGGGGGAAGAGGCAACCTGGGCCCGGTTGAACAGTTGTTCAAACTTCGGGAAAACCTCTCACTCTCCATCTGTGAAGCGGATATTGAATCCGGGGATGCTGCCTGGAAGACCTACGATCGTACGATCCATGAATATGCCACCCGGTACGGTATCCGGCTTGCCATCGTCCCGCACTGCCTTTCCAATACCATCGGTCGGAAGCCATTTCACATCAATGCCATGCCCGATTGCAGCAGTCTGCTCACCGTCAGCCCGCGCGCCGAATCCTGGCAACGCATGAACGAATTCTCGTACCGGATCGTATGGGGAGAGATTTGCCGGCCGGCCCGGACCGTGGAAGTCAACGTGACAACCCTGGACCAGCTGATTGCCGACGGAAAACTGGCATCCCCGCATTTCCTGAGCCTGGATATTCAGGGAGCAGAATTCGCCGCCATGGAAGGGGCAACCTCCTGTTTCGAAGGCGACCTGATGGGTGTGATCACCGAAGTCGAATTCCGGGAGATGTACGCCGGCCAGAAACTCTTTGCCGATCAGCATGCCTTTCTTCACCGTCACCAGTTCGACCTGTATGAGCTCCAGAATCCGGAATACTGGTATTCCGGGCCGATCCAGGGAAAAGGAGCACTCACGGTCGCGGAGGCGCTCTTCTTGAGGGATTTCCGGTATTTCATCGACCAGGAAAAGGATGCGCTGCAACTCGTTGCCAAGCTGGCCAAGCTGGCCTTGATCGCGCACTGCTTCCAGCGGGATTCCTATGCGGTCGAAATCCTCGACTACGTGACATCCCGGCAACCGGCGGCATGGGGCGCCTTGCTGACACAACCGGGATGCACCAACCTGGATACCCTGATTGCCTTCCATCGCAAATCAAAGGCCGGTCAAGCGCGTCAGCAGAAGATTCCAACCTACGCCGAGTTCATGCGGCTGTCGGCCGCCGCCCGCCTGCCCTGCCGGATCCGGGCTATTCCACGCCTGCTCCCCAAACTCGATATCGCGCTCATCCGGACCATCCTGCGCCGCCTGTTCAACCGCACAGCCTGACAGCATGCCAAGGCCGTTCAGGTTCGCAGCAGTTTGTTGAGCAACGTATACATCAGGATGATCTTGTAATGGTTCAGCAGCCGGATCCGGAGCATCCAGGGATGGCCGGCCCCATGCTTCCGGGCGGACTGCAGCGCGATGGTTTCGGCATATCGGAAATCCGAACTCGTGGTGGCGCCCGGATGCATCCGGAACCCTGCCAGATATTCCCGGATCAGGCCCAGCCGGTACCGGGCCGCAAACCGCAACCAGAGATCATATTCGGATGAGCCCTGCTCCAGGGTGCCGCATTCCCGGATCAGGTCCCGGTGAAAATACACCGCCTGTCCGCTGAGGTAACACTCGGTCAGCAACAACCTGAAACGGTGATGGCGTAGCAGGAAATTCTTGTACCGCGTAATCCACCGGCGGATTTCCCGGCCATCGGCATCGATGATCCGGGCATATCCCGCCACCCATTTCACATCCGGATTCCCGGCAAAGAAGGCGGCAACCCGGGCAAACGTGCCCGGATAGAACACATCGTCCGCGGGCAGCAGGCAGAGAATGTCGCCGGTTGCACGGGCCAGGCCCTTGATCGTGGCGTCCGCCGGCCCATGGTCCCGTTGCGTCTCCCACACGAGATGCCGGTGGGATTTCAACACCTCAAGCGTTCCATCCGTGGATCCGCCATCAAACACCACATGCTCGGTGCCGGGGTATTGCTGGGCCAATACGCTTTGAATGGCCGTCTCGATATACCGGACACAGTTATAGACCGGCGTAATTACACTGATGGTGGGAGTCCCGGTCATGAGCCTCCCGCAGGAGGCAGGCCATGGGAGGCCCGGTACCAGGCCATGGTCCGCTTCAATCCTTCCCGGATATCGGTCCGGGCTTCAAAACCGAACCGGCGCCTGGCCTTGTCAGGGTTGATCAGCCGCCGGGGAATCATCGTCGGCTTCGAGGCGTCAAAGACTACCTCGGCCTTGGGGTATCCATCGATCTCCAGCATGATGGTCAGCAGGTCCCTCAGGCAGTAACCCTTCCCGCTGGCTAGATTGACGGGGTCATAGCTGTCGATATGCTCCATCGCCAGCATCAGTCCCTCCACCAGGTCATCCACATAGATGAAGTCCTTGACGTCCCGGCCATCTCCCCAAACCTCCAGGGGGGCGTGCCGTTCAATGACCTTGCGCATCAGCGCGGGCAGGACATGGGACGTTTCCCATTCGAAATCGTCAAACGGCCCATAGGCATTCGCCGGGCGCACCACCACGGTCGTCATGCCCCGTTTCACATGACGGGAATACATGTCGCACATGATCTCACTGAACCGTTTCATCCAGGCAACAATGAAATACTTGTCAAAGAATTCGTTGGTTACATCGGTCTCCACCACCGGGGTATCCGTCACGGGGTACACGGTATTACTGCTGATGAACAGGACCTTTTTCACCCCGGCCTCATAGGCCGCTTCCAGCATGCGCGCATTCATCACCAGATTCGGCGTAAGGTGTGCCAGGGGACGGGTGGCCATCACCGCCGCGCCCGAGGTGACCGCCGCGCACAGGAACACCAGGTCCATACCCTGGCAGACCCGGGCAGTGTCTTCCGCCTGGGTGAGGTCGGCCGACACATACTCGATCCGGTCATCCCGGATTACCGGCGGATGCACATGCACGGTCGCCCGTACCCGGGCGCCCGACTCAACCAGGCGCCGCACCAGGTTACTGCCGATAAAACCCGCTCCGCCGGTCACCAGTATGCGTTTCCCGTCGAACATGGTCGCCTTTCTCCGGCTGTCACCGGTTTCCCGCCGCCACCCCGGCCGGACGCGCATGAAGTTTGAAAATCGTGTTTTCAATGCTGTACCGGTAAAAGACCCGGCGTATCCATCCAAACAGCCGGTTGGGCCGGACATGGCGGATCATCCAGACCAGCAGGGCCCGGAACGGCTGGGGCAGCTTCGCCGCAAGGGCGCCAACCAGGTAGACGTTGAATCGGATATCCTTTTCCCGGTCGCTGAAACACGCCAGGGACGACCGCTCCGAACATCCACTCATGTCACTCTGGTGCGTGTGCGTGTCAATCAGCTGCCGCTCCACACAATAATCATACAACCGGGTTCCCACCATGGGGACCGTCGTCGAGTAGGAGGCGTAGGTCACCTGTCCCCGGTAGCTCATCTCGATGGTGTCGAGGTCATCCTGCAGGCGCGATTCGGGCGCCGCCAGCATGTAGTTGACCCACGTATGAATGCCGTGGCGGCGGATCTTCTTCAAGGTGGCCTCAACATCGACCGGACGCATGCGGCGGCCGAGAACTTTTTCCCGCACATGTTCCGACAGACTGTCCACCGACAGGTGAACCGAATAGCAGCCCGCCTGCTTCAGCAGGTCCAGCAGGTCGTCATCCACGGTATCGAACCGCAGGTAGCAGTTGAACGGCAACCCGATCCGTGCCGCATACTGCGCGGCAAAGGTCTCCAGCCAGGGGTCGGCCTTGACGGCAAACAAGTCATCGCCCAGCTTGATGAATTCGGTGCGGTACCGTTGCTTGACATAGTCCATTTCATCAATCAGCCGCGCCACGGAGAACCGCCGGACAAAGGCGCCCTTGCCCCGGTATAAATCATGATACAGGTTGTTGGCGCAGTAGGTACACTGGAAGGGACACCCGCGCGTGGCATAAAAGGTTTTTTTGGGAGTGTTCTTGAGATAGGAATTCGCCAGCGTCAGGTCCCGGTCCGGAAAAGGCAGCGTATCCAGGTCCTGCACCAGGGGACGCACGTCATTACGTCCCCGGCCCGTGATCAGGTTGGGAACATCATCATAGGAGACTCCCGACTCCACCCGTTCCAGGAAGTCCGCAAAAGCCAGGTCCCCTTCCCCCACGCAATACGCATCCATCCCGCTGTCAGGAAAGGTTTCCGGCGAGAAGGTCGCCTGGGGGCCCCCGAGAATGGATATAAAGGGACGCCGGTTCCGGGCCGCCCGATGGGCCGCCACCAGTTCCTTGAATCCCCAGACATTCGCCGAATAGGCGACCAGTTCCGGTTGTTCCGCATCCACCCGGGCGGCCAGATCATCGCCGGCCACGATGCAGAGCGACGTCAGGTGCCCCCGCTGCCGCGCCACGGCCGAAAGATAGGCCAGGGCGATATGGTCGGCATAATCCAGCTGGTAGATGCAGAACAGGATCTTCATGTCAGGGTACCCGCGGGGATACCGGCTCCTCGATAAAATAGTTCTTTTTCTGGCGATATTCGTCGGCATGCGCCCGATACCATTCCCAGGTCTCCTGCAAGCCCGAGCGCAACGAGGTCGTGGGCTGGTAATCGATGACGTTCCGTGCAAGGGAAATATCCATCACGCGGCGTGGAAACCCGGACGGCTTGCTTGCGTCAAACCGGTACGCGAAGTTCAGGAAACCGTGCAGGGTTTCCACCAGTTCGCGAATGGAACACTCCACCCCGCTGCCCAGGTTGATGAAGGGATGCCCGCCGGTTCCATGGTGAAGCGCCAGCAGGATGCCTTCGGCCACATCCCGGCTGAACGCAAAATCGCGGATCGCCGTCCCGTCCCCCCAGACGACAACCGGATTTTCCCCTTGGGCGATCCGGTACATCAGGGTGGGAATCACCATGGCGTTTGCCGGATCGAAATTGTCGCCCGGCCCGTACACGTTACAGGGGCGCACCACCGAGAAACCGGTCAACCCGTACTGGATGGCATAGGCCTTGATTTGAAGTTCCGCCATGCGCTTGGCCCAGCCCGGGAACTGGTCCATGGGTTCGCCGGCCTGCCCGTCCGATTCGGTAAACACCTCGGCACTGGGATAAGCCCCGATGGAGCTGGTGTAAACCACCCGGGGCACCCCGTTCAACCGGCAGGCTTCCAGCAGGTTCGTGTTGAACATCAGCAACGGGACAAAGAAGCTTGCCGGCTTCGATTTCGTGACTTCAATCGACCCCTTGATCCCGGCCAGATGGAACACGGCATCCATCCCCCGCGTCACATTCCTGCAAACCGTAAAGTCCGTGAGATCCGCAAAACAATGCTCGGCACGGGAATCCACAGTCAACCGGTCCAGCGATACCACCCGTACCCGGGCCCCGGCATCACAAAGCAACTTCACCACCTGGCGGCCGATCAGGCCGGTCCCTCCCGTAACCAGGCATTGGCATCCTGAAAAGGCCCGCAGAACATCCGGTTTAATCATCGTCTTTCATACTCCTTGGCCCGGTCACCGGCCGGAAAACGACCACCCGCCTAGAAGGCGTGGCTTTGCCCGCCGTCCACGGCAACCGAGGCGCCATTGATCAGGGAGGCCTGCCGGGAACACAGGAACGTCACCACATCGGCCACTTCCTCCGGGGATCCGAGCCGGCCCAGGGGAAACGTCCGGCGAACCTGCTCGTCAAACGCCGCGGGGTCACGATCCCGCTCGGCTGCCCACCCCGTATCGGGAATCATCAGGGCGCCCGGCGCAACCGTGTTGAACGTAATTCCGCTTTGCGCCAAATCCGCCTGCATGCCCAGGTTCTTCATCAGGCAGGTCTCGGCCGTCTTGGCGAGATTGAACCAGGGTTTTCCCCCGCCTTCCCGGCCGTAAATCGAGGTGATGGTGACGATCCGGCCCCAGCGTTCCGGCTTCATGAGCGGCACCGCCAGGCGGATGAAACGTACCGCCGTCATGACATTCTTCTCGAACACCTCCTGCCAGACCTTGTCATCACTCGCTTCCATCGTGTCCGGACCCCATCGCCCGCCCCCCCCGACGTTGTTGATCAGGATGGACAACGTGTGCCACCGTGCGGTGACCGCCTGCATCACCGCCTGGACCCCGTCGGCACCGGCAACATCGGCTTCCACTCCGAAAACATCCACCGGGAAACGGCTTTTTATCTCCGACACAACCGCCTGCAGGCGGGAGGCGGTCCTGGCACAAATCGCAACATGACAACCTTCACCGGCCAGCGCCAGCGCCACGCTCCGGCCGATCCCGTGACTGCCCCCGGTCACCAGCGCATAGCGGCCTTTCAATCCAAGATCCACGTTGCCTCCTGTTCCCCGGGTCCGTTACACGGGCTGCCACACCATGCAGGTATAACCTTCCATCATCAGGCTGCCGAACCCCAGCCGTTTCCGTTTCAGGATCCGGATACGCCGCTCCGATTCCAGCAACTCCAGCCGGGGCAGCAACCCGCGGGTATACCCCCGCTGCCGGTGAAACCGTGCCGCCAGGTAGTCAAAAAGAATATCCTCATCATAGACTTCAACCGTCGGCTCCACATGGATACAGACGGCGGGACGAACATCCAACAGGTAATCCAGGAATGCTTCAAAGTCGCCGGCCAGCTGTTCAATCGCGCCAAAAGTCAGCACCCCGCTGCCGGGCTTGAGCCGGACGTTCCGGTCCGGATGCCGCATGTCAAACAAATGCCCCTGCAACCGTCGCCCTTCCGCAACGCCGATCGCATGGACCAGGTCAACCGCGGACTGGACGAAATCCAGCCCGTGAAGCTCCATCGCGGGAAACAGGTCCGCACACAACACCAGGTTCAGCCCTGTTCCGCATCCGAACTCATGGAGCGATGGACAGCCGGCCAGGTACTTCCCGAACAGCCACGTCCGGAACACCGTCATGTAATCGAGTTCAAAGCGGGGATTCTCGGGTTGCACATACTGCCCGTTCAGCCGGATCACCTGCCCATCCCGGATAAACCGGGGAACCAGCGCCTCGCGGGAATGCCCGCTGTTGCGGTAGGCTTCAAGGTTCTCCGCCCACCCGGCAAACCAGGCCTGGGTCCGGGCTTCCTCACCGATCTTCTGTCGATCGGCATCCATCTTCTTCAGCACCTGGAGCACCACCGCGTCCCGGGAAGCCCCTTCCAGGACGCGGAAGCGGAAGTTCGTCTCCTCCATGAGGCGCCGGCAGGCGTCGGAAAAATCGTCGACCGTCGTTCCGAAGGACCGCGCAAAATCTCCAGGGGTTACGGTGGATATCACGGCATCTCCTAGAATGGGCCTTTGAAACGATTTTCATGACTGAAGAACCGTTCTCCGGATAGATCCATTTCCGGCAGGTCCAGCATCCGCTCGATGGTTCGCACGATGGTTTCCGCATTGGGATAAAATGCATTTTCGAGATGCCGCACCGTCGGGCACGGGGTCTGCGCAAACCCGATCCGCTTGACCGGCCCCTTCAACATCCCGAAACAGGCATCCGACACCAGGGCCGCCACCTCGGCGCTGAACCCGCAATACACCCAGTCATTGTCCGCCACCAGGCACCGGCCGGTTTTTTTTACCGACTCCACAATGATCGCCTGGTCCAGGGGAACCAGACACCGCGGATCCACGATCTCGATGCTCACCCCCCGCCGTTCGAGGATCGATGCCGCATGCACCGCCTCGACATTCATCCACGACGTCGCCACGATGGTCAGGTCCGAACCCTTCCGCAGGATCCGCCCCTTTCCCAGCGGCTCGACAAAGGATCCCTCCGGCACTTCGGCCTCCTGCCAATAGAGCCACCGGTGCTCGAAGAAAAGAACCGGATCATCATCGCGGATCGCGGCTATCAGCAACCCCTTGGCGTCCCGGGGTGTCGTGGGCAGTACCACTTTCAGTCCCGGGATATGGGCCATGACCGCATGCATGCTCTTGCTGTGCTGGAACCCCTGCCCCCAGCCCCGGCCGACAATCGCACGAATCACCAGCGGGGCGCCCCGGCGCCCGCCAAACCCGTACCGGCAACTCGACGCCATGTTGGCCAGCTGGTTCATGGCCAGCAGCAGGAAATCGACACGGATATGTACATGGATCGGCCGTAACCCGTTGATGGCCGCCCCGAGCCCGACACCCGTCATGGCATCCTCCGAAATCGGGGTGTCCAGGCATCGGTCCGGACCGAATTTTTCCAGGAGATGATTCGTGCTCCCGAATATCTTCTTATGGTCGGGCACACCGATCCCATAGATGAAAACCGACGGATCGCGCTCCATTTCCTCCACGAGCGCTTCGTTCAGGGCTTCACAAAAGGTAATCTTACGCACCCGCAAACACTCCTTCATACAGCGCGGATTGGTTGCAGAACTCCGCGGCCTTGGCCTTCTCGACAGCCTGCCGGACCCGCTCCGTTTCCACGGCTTCGATCCGACACAACCGCTCCTCCGGCACCCCCTGCTCCAGCAGCAGACGCCGCCGCAGATCGACCGGATCCCGGGCCAGCCACTCACGATACCCCTCCTCGGTCCGATACCCGGCGTCAAAATCCGTATTGATGCCGACATGTTCCAGATACCGGTAATACCGGCACCGGAGGAACCCGGGACGCTTCCCCTCCCGTATCCGGCCGATCGCCCGCCGCGCCAGATCCCGCACCACCACCGCATCCGTCGAATCTGTCTCCCAGGTGTCGCACCGGTACCCGGCCACCAGTTGGGTGATCGAATCATAACCATGCCGGGTTTCAGGCAGGGTATGCACGGCCAGCCCGTTATCCTCGCACACCAGCAGGATCGGCAACTGCCTGAGACAGGCGAAATTAAGGCTCTCCCAGAAAACCCCGCCCTCCACGGCGCCATCCCCGAAGAACACGGCGACCAGCTTGCCGTTGGCCTGGTAACGGTTGGCAAACGCCAACCCGGTCGAGACCGGGACCGCGCTGGCTACAATGGCCGAGCATCCCATCATCCCGTGTTCCGGGGCGCTCAGGTGCATGGAGCCGCACTTGCCGCGCAACGGGCTTGACGCCCTGCCGTAGAGTTCGGCGAAAAACCCGTCGACATCATCCGTCTTGGCCAGGTAAAGGGCATGCGTGCGGTAGGTACCCATGACCTGATCCGTCGATGCCAGCGCCGCACAGACACCAACCGGGATGGCTTCCTCCCCCATCGACATGTGCATCGGCGTCTTCATTTCGTCCTGGCCATACCAGCGGCGGATAGCCTCCTCCGACCGGCGGATCAGGACCAGTTTCCGGTAGATATCAATCGCCTCGTCGATCATGAAGCCAATCCTTTGATCATCGTGAAAGATACGCACGCCCGGACCGGACGCGCGCGCGCCAATAATCCAGCAGGTCCTGCATGGTCTTTGCAAACGGGATCTCCGGCTGCCATCCCGTATGCTTCCGGAACTTGGAGGTGTCCGGCACCTGGAGATCGGCATCCAGCGGACGCAGCCGGGCGCCTTCCGTTTCCACCCGGATGTCATCCCGGCGCGGAGACAACGCTATCAGGTGCTTCAGCATATCCCCGACTTCGCAGGAAAAGGTTCCCCCGATGTTGTAATAGGAACCGGGCACCGGATTCACGGTCAGCAGGAGAT
>Ga0156641_1136_pt1 | contig 17207 bp, 13 predicted proteins | sample RifOxyC3_FD_110715 | JGI IMG/M metagenome (GOLD analysis project Ga0156641, IMG submission 110715) | Lentisphaerae bacterium RIFOXYC12_FULL_60_16 | reverse complement strand
GCCGGTGATGAACCGACGCCAGTGTGAACCGGGCCGGTAAACCGACGCCTGCTCGACGAACTGGCGGATGGTCTCCGCAAAGGCTCCCGGCAAGTCCGACCGTTCCGACAGGTGCTCGAGCAGGCGATCCCCGGCTTCCTTCATCCGGGCCTGATCCGGCAGGTCCGGTACCCGTCCCCATACCCGCACGGGATCCCGCCAGCAACCGGGTTCCGGGAACGACAGGTAGGCCGCCCGGTACCATTCAACCGCCTCCAGCATCCCCCGGCAGGCCACCCGCATGATGCGACCTTCATTGACGGCGACATACATGTCGAGCAGGTTCCCGATGGCATCATCCCCGCCCGACACCAGTAAACGGGATAACGCTTCCATCCGCAGGGCGACAGCTTCGGGATCGTCGCCATCCGCCAGGCCGAACCGGGCCGGCGCGCCAATCTCGGCGGGAAACGCCCGCACCACCCCGACCATGAAACTGTCCAGCGTCCCGATCCGCGCCCGGTGCATCCCCTCGACAAACCCCCGCAACAACCCGCGGAAATCGTCCGCCGACAGGGAGGGATGGCCCAGGATCCGGACCGACCGTTCCCGGCGTTCGTCCGAGGTGCATCCTCCCACCAATTGTTCGACCACCGATTCGAATATCTCGCAGGCTGCCTTGCGCGAGAAGGTCAGTGCACAGATCCGCGCCGGGGAAACCCCGTGCACCATCAGGTGAATGAACCGGTGCGCCAGCTGGAACGTCTTGCCGGATCCCGCCGACGCCAGGATGGCCGCATGATGCACCCGGCTCATGACACCCCTCCCCCGGATACCGGCGGGAATCCCGACGGATCCACCGCTTCCTCCGGATCCGCATCCAGCACTCCTTCAAACCGGTCCCGGACCCGGGACGCCGATCCCGGCGGCCAGAACCGTCGTTCCGCCACGCGGTCAATGATGGTGCGGGCGCACCCCACCGCGGATTCCAGCAGGTTTGCGTTGAATCCTTCCCACTCCACCAACCCGGTTTCATGCAGGGCGGAGGGAAGCAGGAAATACGCCGGGACCACCGGAGCACCGGACGATGTGTCCTGATCGATCCACAGCCTTGCATACAACGGCAGTTGCAGGTCCGACCAGCAGTGCACAACGCCGTCAACCGTCACCTGCCGGTAGTGCTCAGTTTCCGGCACCTCGCGCCGCCGCACCAGGTGTGCGTCGCGGGGGGAGGATGGTTTGCTGGAAGTCTTGTAGTCGATCACGCGGAACTGTTTCAACCCGGCATGCCAATCCACACGGTCCAGCGTGGCCACCACGGTTACCGGCCCGATCCGGGACTCGATCCGCTGTTCCGCCGCGACCAGTTCCCAACCTTCCCGGACCAGGTCGGCCTGCCGCTGCGCGGCAACCTCCAGCTGGCGGCGGATGGAATCCAGCATGAACCGGACCGATACCGGCGCCGGCGACCCGTACCGGTGACGGGCCCAGTCCTCCGCCTGCCCTGCCAGGAACCGGACCAGTGCCCCGGCATCGTCGGAGGCACGCAGGCGGCGATCATCCGCCAGGGCCTTCATGGCGTGATGCACCAGGATCCCGTAATCCATCTCGTCCGGCTCCACCTTCAGGTCGTCGAGCGCTTCCATCCTGAGCACATGCCGCAGGTAGAAGGTAAACGGACATTCCAGGTAGGTCCGGAACGCGGTCACCGACATCCGGCTGACACCCGTGCGCGCCGCCTCGGACGCATCGGAACCCGGCGTTGGATCCATCCGGAAACTCAGGGCAAACGGCTCAACCGGGGTGTCGGGAACCACCGGGGCAAACAACCGGGCCGCCCGGTCAGCCAGCCGGTCATCGGTGCACCGGAACAGCAGGCGCGACGGCTTGAGCGGGTCGCCCTGGTTGGAACGCTTGCCGCACACGAGGACCACCCGTCCCCCCTGCCGGCGGCTTTCAATCATCGCGGTCAACAGGTAGGCGTCTCGGGCAAACCGGAGGGCATCGTCACGCATGCCCAGGCGCATGCGCAGGGAATCCGGCAGGAAAGGATCACCAAACCGGGTATCCGGAACAAACGTCTCGTTCATGCCGGTCAGCAACAGGCAGGGCGCCGGGTTCCATCCGAGTTCGAGCCAGCCTTCCAGGTCCAGCGCATCGTCCGGCCGCTCCGGCGCCAGGGTCAGGGCCGACAGCCGTTCACGCATGACCCCGAGCAGAAACCGCGTATCCGCACCCTCCAGCCGTTCCACCTCGTCCTGCATCTCATGCAACACGCCATCCACCGCTTCCAGCGCAGCCAGGAACTGCCGGTCATCGGGCTTGGCCCGGTCGAATTCCCGATGCCCGATCAAGTCCCGCAACAGGCGCCGGACCACCTGCGAGGGCGGTTCCGTTCCGGCCCGCAAGGCATCATGCAACCCGTGCACCCAGGGTTCCATGAGCGTCAGGTTCGGATAGGACAAGTCCGGTTTCGGGCCGGCCAAACGTTCAAACAGGCGGTTCATCGAATCCGGCAGATGCTCGTTCTGGAACGTGTCGAGTTCCACCAGCAGATTCGACGGGTCCACGCCCATTCGTTCCCCGGCGTATTCAAACACGTCGGGTTGACGGAGAAAACGCGCCAGCGGGGCAACGCCCGATCCCCCCGCCAATCCACACAAGGCATCAACCAGGTGGTACAACCGGTGGGTCGGGAACGGCTGTTCAGATGGGTCGAACCCGTGGATACCCATCCGGCCCAATTCCACCATCAAGGGGGCTGCAACATCGGGGTCGGGAACACCGACCGCAACGTCGTCGCGGGTAAACCGGCCCGGCATCGCTTCCAGGGCCGCCATCACCTTGCGTGCCTGGTCCTCCGGGGCACCCGCCAGCAACAGGTCGCCCGGATCATCCGGCACCGGTATCGTCCGTTCCGCCCAGTGTACCGGCAGGGGCCGGCCCCATTCGTCGAAGGCTTCCGACTCGGACGATGGCGCCGCCACCAGGATTTCCACCGGCACCCGGTCCCGGACCACGGACAGGGCCCGCAGTGACAACATCGAGGGATCGGGCACCGCGGCAACAACCACCCGTGTCACCCCGTCCGGGATCCGGGGATTGTCCGCGGCGGCCAGCTTGGCGACAGCCGGATCTTCCAACCCGGTTTGCCGGAGTTGATCAAGGTAGACGGTTTCGAGCCGGGCCATATCCGCCCAACGGCCCGGTTCCGGCATGTCGTTTCCAAGGCGTTCGATGGCCGTACCAATCGAACATCCCCCTTCCGCCAGCGCATCGCGCACCCCCTGCAGCAATTCCGCCATGGACAACGCCCAGGCCGTGTCCCGATTTATCGGCGGGGTTGGAAAGAGTTCCGGGTAATCCGCCAAAGCCAGGTCCAGGAGGACGCGGGCCCATGCGGCGCGAACCACGGCCAGCCCGGCGACACGGACACCGGGCGCCGGCCGGAAAAACCAGGCCGGGGTCACGATACGCGCCGACAACAGGGAGCCGCCGGCGTCATGGCAATGTCGGGCAAGGGCTTCACGCAACCGGCGGCCCGCCTGCCGTGTCGGCGCCACCACCAGGACCGGTTCGAGATCCACGACGCCCGGCGTCCGGTCCGGGATCAAATACCGGCGCACGGATGACACCGCCGGCTCATCCCATCCCACGAATACACGCTGGTCCTTTATTCCGGTTTCCATCACGTCAACCATCCGCGCATGGTACCGAATGTTCTCCGGCGAGTCGATGCCTCTTACAAGGCAAACGAATCAAAATTTAAAATGATTATGGGGATCGGAACACGAGAACGGGCGACGAGAGCGATGGACGATTCCGGAATGTCCTACTCGTTATCCGTTCTCGTCGCCCGTTATCGTCAACCGAGTCCCGGCAGAGCCCAATGGAGAAACCAGGAACACGCAGGGATCACCCCGGGCGGTTACGCCGGCGGCGGGGCGGCGGTTCCCCGGGAATGGCGCCACATGCGTCACAGGCCTCGGATGGTGAAAGCGGATCGAGCCCCAGCAACAGCTTCACGGCAGCTCCGGCAGCCGCCATCCCGAACACAGCCGTAACAAAGACCATCGTTCCGTAGATGACATGCCGTCGCTTGCAGCTATGGAAGGCATTGTCACCGCCGGGGCAGACACAATTGACCCCGCATACAATCGATTCCTGGTCGGTTATCGGTTGCCGGACCGGTTCATCCGAAAATACCGCAAAGACGCCCGCCAACTGCTCGTCGGTCACCGGATGCTTTCGCCGGATATGTTTGCGCAACGCACGGCCCAGCGGATCCGTGTGGGTATCCATGAGCGATACAATCCGGACCCTGGACGGATCCAGCTTGGCACCGGCCCCCAGCGAGGTGATGACCGGTATCTGCTGTTCAATGCAGCGTGCTACCAGGTGCATTTTCGCGGTTACATTGTCAATGCAGTCGATCACGACATCCGGCCGGGGGTCCAGCAGGTGGGGGGCTGACTGGTGGTTGTAGAATTCCGTGAAGGCGTTGACCTCCATCCGGGGATTGATGTCCAGCATGCGGCTGCGCATGAGTTCAGCCTTCGATTGTCCGACGGTTCCGGTCAGGGCTTGAATCTGGCGGTTGATATTGGTGACACAGACCCTGTCAAAGTCGACCGCGGTCAGGTGTCCGACCCCGCTCCGGGCAAGTCCTTCCGCCGCATAGCTTCCCACGCCACCCAGCCCGAAGACGGCAACCCGGGCGTCGGCCAGGCGTTGCATGGCCGCCGCTCCGACGAGCCGGGCACACCGCTCAAAGCGGAAGTCTGTCCGGACGCCCGCCACCGGTTCATCCCGTTTGGAATCCGACGGTTTCATGAATCGGGGATCATAGTCCGGCCCCGCCGAAGTGCAAGCCATGAACCGGCGCCATGGGCTGACCCGTGACGATCCGGCCGGTTTCGGTGTCTCGGGTTTCGCATGCAACGCCAGGTTCAGGGATCCAGAACCCCGGTGATTCCCTTACGCATCAACATGACGGCGATGGCAGCCAACAGCAGACTGGCGAGTTTGGATATGGTCTTGGTTCCGGTTTTACCCAAAACGCGGGTGATGGGTCTTCCCAACAGGAAGATGATCCCCGCCAGGATGATATTCACGATAACGGCAGCCATGGACGCGGTGACCACCGACTGGAGAATGACCATTTGCCGCTGGGTTCGCCCGGTCCACTCGGTGAGTGGGACAAACAACGGTAACACGCCAATGGCATCAACAGCGACGAACAGGGGCACCAGGCAAAGCCAGAATGTCTTCATTTGCAGTCCTATTGCCAGGGAATCCATTTCCTCACATCATGGCACAAATCCTGAAGCCCGGATCATGCCGACCATTCCCACGCCGATCCAAAACACATTCAAGAGTATATAAGCGGGATCTCTCTTGATCAAGGAACACCAGGAAAGCATCACCGCATCGCAGGTGTTGAATGCCCATACAAAGAAGAAAGGGCTTCCAGGACCCAGCCAACTGACCAATGAAAAACTGAATATTCGCATCAGCACGCCGGTCATTTCGATAGCACGGATGTTCCGCGATACGACATTATTCAATCTGCTTATTATTATCGTCATATCCTGTAGGGTATCGATTGGCAGGCTGATGAACAAGGTCAAAACCGCGCGACGCCACTACCTGCTTTCCAAATCCCACAAACGTGCCCCGCCCGTTCCCTGTCTTTTTGTTTGTTCGCTCCCAACCGGAATGCTAGCATTCCGGTTTCGATTGCGGGGATTCATGAGCGATAAACTGAAATTTGACCACTGGTACGCCGTCAACAACACGGAAATCATCCAGCTGCCGCGCCAGCATCTGGAAACGTTCGGCACCACGATTTTGAACTATCACCTGGTGTCCGAACTGATGGATTCCGTCAACCAGGTCCGTATTCGCGAAGGCCGCATGCAGGCGTTCCAGCCCAAGATCATCACCCCGAAGGCCTATGCCGAAACCCTGCTGGAAGGATTCGGCGAGGAGGCCGCCAAGTACGTGGAATGGCTGCGCGAACACGAACAGAACGTGCATATCCTCCAGTACGGCTACACGCTCAAGCAGGAGTCGTTCAGCGAGCACGTGGTGACCGAGGATGTCCGGGCCGTGGTCGAACGCGTGAAGAAGGAAGTCGACGACAAGAACGACCCGATGGGCGCCGTGGTGCTGGGCGTCGATAAACCGTGGGATGTCTGCCTGATCAAGCTGTTCGTGGAGGTCATGACCGCCTCGGTCAAGACCAACGTCCAGCAACTTCGCCAACGGCACCTGTTCGATCCCGACGGCGGGGCCAAGGCACGCGCCCGCCAGGAAATCGAATCCATGTTCCGCGCCGCGGCCAAGGACCCGTCGCTGATCAACGCGCTGGGCCAGAAGCTCCAGCAAGCCAAGCTGTTTTCGGAATATGAGGACCGGTTCTTCTCCCTGCTGCATGCCCGCAAGGAGTAAACCCTGTCCCGTCATTCCCGTACGGATGGAGAAATGACCATGAGCGCTACGATTACGGAAAAGATTCTCGGCAAGGCGGCCGGCCGGTCCAAGGTGGATCCCGGTGACAACATCTGGGTGGAAGTGGACGTCCTGCTCACGCATGACGTGTGCGGTCCAGGGACGATCGGGGTGTTCCAGCGTGAATTCGGCGCCAAGGCCCGCGTCTGGAACCGCGAAAAGGTGGTGATCATCCCGGACCACTATATCTACACCAAGGATGAGAAGGCCCACCGGAACGTGGATACCCTGCGCACCTTCGTTCGCGAACAGGGATTGCCCCACTTCTACGATCCCGGCACACCGCGCTACAAGGGCGTTTGCCATGTGGCCCTGCCCGAGGAGGGCCACGTCCGGCCCGGCGAGGTGATTTTCGGAACGGATTCCCACACCTGCACCCACGGCGCACTGGGCGCCTTCGCCACGGGCATCGGCAACACCGATGCCGGGTTCATCATGGGCACCGGCAAGCTCCTGATCAAGGTGCCGGAAACCCGGCGCTTTGTGCTGAACAAGACCCTGCCCAAAGGGGTCAGCGCCAAGGATGTCATCCTGCGCATCATCGGCGATATCGGGGTTGACGGGGCCACCTACCAGGCCATGGAGTTCACCGGCGACGCCATCGCCGCGATGGATGTCGAGGAACGGATGACCATCTGCAACATGGCCATCGAGGCCGGCGGCAAGAGCGGCATCATCGCTCCCGACGACAAGACGCTGGCCTGGGTCAAGGCCCGCACGAAGCAGCCGTTCGTGCCGGTAACCGGCGACCCGGATGCAGCGGTAACCGCCAGCCACACCTACGACGCGTCCACGTTCGAGCCCTGCGTGGCCTGTCCGCACCTGCCGTCCAACTACGCGACGGCCCGGTCGAAACGCGACATCCGCATCGACCGCGCCTACATCGGATCGTGCACCGGCGGCAAGCTGGGCGATTTCATGATGGCCGCCCGCATCCTCAAGGGACACACCGTCAAGGTTCCCACGTTCATCGTCCCCGCCACCGCGCAGGTGGCGGAAGGCCTGTTGCGGGAAACCATCGACGGCAGGAACCTGGTGGAGATCTTCGCGGAAGCCGGGTGCGAAGATGTGGCGCCCGCCTCGTGCGCCGCCTGCCTGGGGGGACCGGTGGACACCATCGGCCGGACCAGCGGCAAAGAGGTGGTGGTGAGCACCACCAACCGGAACTTCATCGGACGCATGGGCTCGAAGGATGCGCCGATCTACCTGGCCTCGCCGATGACCGCCGCGGCGTCGGCGATCGCGGGCCACATTGCGGACCCGCGCGACTACCTGTAAGGAGTGTTGGACATGAAGCTGCAAGGCAACCGGATACGGGGACCCGTCTATGTCCTCGGCGACAATATCGACACCGATCTGATCATCCCGGCGCATTTCCTCAACCTGGTGCCAACGATCCCGGACGAATACCGCAAACTGGGGTCGCATGCCATGGCCGGCCTGCCGGATTCCTATCCGCCATTCGTCACCCCGGGCACCGACCAGGCCCCCTACCCGATCATGATCGCCGGGTCGAACTTCGGGTGCGGGTCGTCCCGTGAGCATGCCCCGATCGCCCTCGGGGCCGCCGGTGTGCAGGCGGTCGTGGCGCAGACCTATGCCCGGATCTTTTTCCGGAATGCCGTGGCGACGGGCGAGTTGTACCCGCTCGAATCGGCGGACCGGCTGTGCGACGTGTTCAAGACCGGCGATGAGGCGGAAATCGACATGGCCGCCTCGACGGTACGCCACCGGGGCACCGGGATCGTATACCGCCTGCGCGACCTGGGCGCCGTCAAGCCCGTGATCGAGGCGGGCGGCCTGTTCGGCTATGCCCGGTCAACCGGCATGATCGGCGGGAAAGGACCGGCGGCGTGAGCGAATCCGATCCCATCCCGGCTCCGGAACAACCGGCCGAAAACCGGCCCGAACCGGCAGCGGATCAGGCGCCCCACCCGTCCCCCCCCCGCATCCGCAAGTCCATCCGCGAAGGCGTCTGGACCCGCGTGGTCGCCATCGCCAACCAGAAGGGCGGGGTCGGCAAGACCACGACCGTCATCAACCTGGCGGCCTGCCTGGCGGAACGCGGCCAGAACGTGCTGGTGATCGACCTGGACCCCCAATGCAACGCCACCAGCGGACTGGGCGTCGAACCAACCCCCGGCAGAAGCCTTTACCCCGTGCTCGTGGGCGATGCGCCGGTCATGGACCGCATCCAGGAAACCCGGATCAAGGGCATCCATGTGATTCCTTCGGAACTGGATCTGGCCGGCGCCGAAGTCGACATCGCCCGGATGGACGGATACCTGCACTGCTTCTCCCGCGCCCTGCAGAACCTGCTGGCCACGGTGCGGTACGACTTCATCCTGGTGGATTGTCCGCCCAGCCTCGGCATCTTGACCATGAACGCCCTGACGGCCGCCCATGCGGTGCTGATTCCCATGCAGTGCGAGTATTATGCGCTGGAAGGCCTGAGCGTCATCACGTCGATGGTCCGGAAATTGCACGATTCAAAGGCCAATCCCGACCTGGAGATCGAAGGCATCGTGATGACCATGTTCGACACCCGTACCCGCCTGGCCGTGGACGTGGTGGAGGAGGTCCGCAAGCATTTCCCCGAACTTGTCTATCAGACCGTGATCCCGCGCAATGTCCGGATCAGCGAAGCACCGAGCTTCGGGCTGCCCGTCATCGTGCACGACACGGGTTCCGCCGGCGCCGTGGCCTACCGGTCCTTTGCCCGGGAATTCCTCAAGCGGGCCGAAGCACGCCGGATGACCCCGGTCCCCGCCCCTTCAACCCCAACCCCCAACCTGGAGCCACCCACTTGAAAGCGCGCCCCTACATCCTGGCCGAGAACACCTGGAAGACGGTTCAGAACACCCCGTACGATGTCGCGGTTCTACCCTGGGGCGCCACCGAAGCCCATGGACTCCACCTGCCGTATGCCACCGACAATATCCAGGGCGATTACATCGCCGCGGAAGCCGCCCGGATAGCCTGGGAAAAGGGATCCAAGCCGGTCGTCCTGCCCGCCGTTCCTTTCGGCGTCAACACCGGACAACTCGACATCCGCCTGGACCTCAACATGATGCCCTCCACCCAGATGGCGCTGCTCAACGATCTGATCGACGTGATGAACCGCCAGGACATCCGCCGGTTCGTAATCATCAACGGCCATGGTGGCAACGATTTCCGCCAGATGTTGCGCGAACTCCAGGTGCGGTTTCCCCGCGTCTTCCTGTGCACCATCAACTGGTGGCAGGTAAAAGGCGGCGCCGAATGGTTCGGCCAACACACGGATCATGCCGCCCGCATGGAAACCAGTTGCATGACCGCCCTCGTGCCCGACCTGGTGCGGCTCGAGGATGCCGGCACGGGACGCGAGCGGCATTTCACCTTGAAGGGATTGCGTGAACGCTGGGCGTGGGCCCAGCGGGAATGGAGCCGGGCATCCGTGGATACCGGCATGGGCACCGCCCTGCCGGCGGATCCCGAAAAGGGGAAGCAGTTCCTCGATGCCATCGCCGCGGAGATCGGCAACTTCCTGTACGAGCTGGCGATTACGCCCCCGGACGCCCGCTACGAAAAGTAAGCATTCCCGGACGGGCTCACGGGAGTTCGCCCCTCCAAACCGACATGCATCTCATCCCCATCCCTGGAGGGCGGAGCTCCCGCGACGCCGCCATTCCTTAGAAGACGATGCAACCCCGTTCTATGCGCAGAATCCTCAGGACGCTGTTGCTTCGGCCTGTTGCAGGCCGGATTCCCGCAACCGTTTCAGGTCGTCGGCCAGTTCCAGCTTGCGCTCCGCCGCCATCCGGTCCACCAGCAGTTTACCGTTGAGATGATCCAGCTCATGCTGGATGGCACGCGCAAACAGCCCGTTGACCCGGATGTCATGCGCAACGCCATCCAGGTCGAGAAAGGTTGCCCGGACCGTCTCCGCCCGCTTGACCGGCACATAGAATCCCGGGAAACTGAGGCACCCCTCCTCGCACGTGGCGGATCCCTCCGATTCGACAATCACCGGGTTGATCAGGACCACCGGCATTTTAACCGCCGGCTCGGATTCAACCGGCCGCACTTCGCCGGAACCGGTCATCAGCGGGATATCCAGCACCACGAGCGCCTCGGTACGCCCCACCTGCTGGGCGGCCAGCCCGATACCGTTGCCCGCATACATGGTTTCCAGCATATCCACCGCCAACTGCCGGACCTCCGCGGTGATGGTCTTGATTTTCCGGCATTTTTTCCGGAGTGCCGGGTTCCCGTAAATGGTTATGTCATATTTCAAAACCGCTCTCCTTGATCCAGTGTGCCAGGTTCTTCTTCACCTGCTGAAGCATTTCACGGTCGGTGATGGAGGTCGTGCGGCCGCGCCGGTACTGCGCCGTGATCCAGTCATGGATTCGCTTGATGCCGGGGTCGGTCTTCTTGAGCTCCGCTCCGCGTCCGAGATGGGTGCGGATCCAGAGCAGGATGCCGGCCATCCCGCTCTTGTCCGTAAGCGCAATCGACACCGGCCGCCGGAGCAGGCGGTTGGTGTCGAACAGGTTGTAGATTTCCTCATTCTTCAGCAACCCGTCGGCATGGATGCCGGCCCGCGTCATGTTGAAGTCGGTCCCCACCAGCGGCTGGTTCCCCGGTATGCGGAAATGCAAATAGCGTTCGAAATACCGCGCAATATCGGTGATCACGGTGGAATCCAGTCCCTGGGGATGTCCCCGCAACTGGAGGTAACTCAACACCAGGCCTTCCAGGGGCGGGTTGCCCGTGCGTTCGCCGATCCCCAGCATGGTTCCGTTGCTGGCGGAACAACCGTACAGCCAGGCGGTGACCGCATTGGCGGTCACCAGGTGCAGGTCGTTATGGCCGTGCCATTCGATCCACTCGCTGGGAACGCCGGCATAATATTGCAACCCGTAGATCAGGCCCGGGACCGAACGCGGCATGGCCACGCCGGGATACGGCACGCCAAGACCCAGCGTATCACATAGCCGGATCTTGATCATCGCATCCCCGGAACGCTGGGACAACTTCATCAGCTCCGCAGCCAATGGAACCACGAACCCGTAGAAATCGGCCCGGGTCACATCCTCGAAGTGGCACCGAGGCGTTATTCCGGCCTCCAGCGTCTCCTCGGCAATTTTCACGTACTGTTCCATCGCCTTGCGCCGGGTGAGATTCATCTTGAGAAAGACGTGGTAATCCGACACCGAGGTGAGGATGCCGGTCTCCTTGAGCCCGATTTCCTTGACCAGCGCCAGGTCCTTGTTGTGCGCCCGGATCCATCCGGTAACCTCGGGATAGCGGTATCCCAGGCTCATCACGCGGTCAATGGCCCGCTGGTCCTTGCGGGTATAGACAAAGAATTCCGATTGCCGGATCAGGCCGGACTCACCATCCAACCGGTGGAGGAGTTTGAACAGGTCCACGATGTTCTTGACCGAATACGGGGGCATGGACTGCTGACCGTCACGAAAGCTGGTGTCCGTGATCCAGATATCCTTGGGCATACGCATGGGAACCAGGCGATGATTGAACCCGATCCGCGGTGCTTCATCATACGGGAAAATTTCCCGGTACAAGTTGGGTTCCCTGGGGTCATCCAGCTGGACCACATAAGAATCCGCATGAAACGTGTTGAATCCAGGGTTAAATTTCAACATGCCGGGCTCCTTGCAAAAACGCATTATATCTATCTGCAATCCGAAATTGCAATGGCGTTCGGGGGAGGGACGACAACCCAATCAGGATGCATCCGGCTTGCGATATGCCTCTACTGAACCTTTGGGGACCATGAGGATATACTCGTCCGACCGTGAAACGTCGCCGGAATCCGACACCAGGTAGGGTTCGGTCCGGAACTCAGCCACTGACCGAAGCCGCTCAAGGATGGCACCCAGTTCGTGAACCGACGTCTTGGCCTGTTCAACCAGCGCCCGGATCTCGGCGGGATGCTCCTGCCGATCGATCAAATCGAGGCACATCGTGATCACGGTTACCGGTTGGCCCAGGTGGTGGCAGGCCGCTCCCAGGCTGGCAATCATGGCACGATGCGTTTCCGCCTGGATCAGGATATCCGCCTGATGCTGGATCATCTGAACCCGGTTCGTCGTCTGCCGTAAGATATCGACCATGCAATCCTCGATGGCCGCCATGTCATCCTCGGTACGGATAAGGGCGATCGTTGCCGGATCCGGCAGGTTGCCCGCCGCCAGGGATTCCAGGAACCGCCGCAGGCGTATCACGTTTATCGGGTAGCGGAGCAGCATGACAAAGCCCAGCGTCACCAGGGCCGTCGTGCAAATCAGGAACACGGTCGTCGCCCGGTGATCGAGTCCATACGTTTCGCGAAGCGGGCTCAACAGGAAACCGGTGCTCAACAGGGGAATGACCGACGTCAGGACCGCTCCGATCACAAACTGCACCCGCGTTCCCCGCGATACAAGCGATAACGGTTTGTTGCCTTTTCCGGTCATCTCAACACGCCTCCCTTGTCGCTACCGCTCAACACGAATTCAGATCATGCATACATTATAGACCGGATGACTGCGCCGGTTCTCACAAAACCGGGTCCCATCCTACATCATCCGCAAAAAATTGTCCTCCACCCATTTATCGGAAAGAAACACGTGTAAAGTTAATAACCTGCTGAACATGGTTGCCGCGTATCGCGACAGGGGAAGATATGTTTTGTTGAAATTATCCTGTACGAATGGAGGGACACATACGCTATGGTACCGAGATTCGTTCTTGTTTCATAAGCAGCATGCTTGATGAGGTAGTAAGGAGAAATCATATGCGATTCACCATAAGCAGTATCGTGTTGGCAGGTCTGTTACTCACCATCACCGTTCGCGCCCAGGAACCCGTCATCATTATCGCGGAAGGCGAAACGTTCACAGTCAAGGATGACAAGGGCTGGAAAGTCACCCACCAGGACGACAGCTATGCCAGCCATACCTACGGCGGCATGTGGGTCAGCCAGGGCGGATTGATGGGCGCACCTGCCGACAGCGAAGGATCCATTGCCGTCCGGACCATCCAGGTGCCTGCCGCCGGCGCCTACCGTATCTGGAGCAAATATCAATCCCTCCCCTACTACAACTACCCGCACCAGATTGAAATACTTCAGAATGGCAAGCCGGTTTTCTCGCACGTATACGGCAAACTGGATGCCGAACGCCTGTGGAGCTTTAGCGCAGGCCTGATGAAACAGCTCTGGTGGTTCTGGGGCCCCGACCATGATGCCGCCGAAGCACCCAAAAATCTGGCCACTCTCGCCGCCGGTCCCGCAGAAATCCGCCTGACCTCCGTCAAGGGCGCCGCACCCGCCGCCGATCCCATGATCGATTTTATCGTCCTGACAACGGAACCCACCGACACCTACAAGGGCCTCAAACCCTACGGTGTCGGCAGCCCGTTCTGCCTGGAAGCTTCCGCTGCTACCGAATTGTATATTCGTTTCAAGAACAACGGCGGCCAACCCGTTCAGCTCTCCGTCGTGAAAGGCCCCGGACACTTCCAGCCCAACTACGGGGGATGGAACATCAAGGTTCCGGACGCACCCGTGGCTGCCGGACAGTGGAGTTCCTGGTACAATCTCGGCACCAAGTTGACCCTGGTACACGATGAAGGTGTATACCTCACCGCCGAGGGAAACGCCACGATCGAAGTCCAGTTCGCCCTCGACAGCGCCGGCAAGAATCTGGTCGGCGATCTCAAGGTCCCGAATGGCGATCCGGTTGTCATTCCCATGGAGATCACGTGGAGCAAGGAACGCCAAGTCAAGGCCAGCCGGGAATATGCCCGGGAGCTGGTTGCCAAGGCCAAGAAGGACTGGCGCACCGCCAACAGCGGAAAGAAACCCCAAACCCTGCTCTACTACGGCGCCTTCAACCAGATGAATACCGACTGGGCACCGGCACTCAAGGATGCCCTCGGCTATAACACGGTATTCCCCGACGGGTCCCCCTATGCCCACGCCCCCATCGACGGGTACCACCAGCACTGCCACAATTCCGCCGAACTGACCGCTTTCGCTTCGAAACTGGGCGACAAAAAATCCTCGTTCAAGGTGATGAGCTTCGGCGATGAAATCCATCTCGGCACCATCAACTGGAACGATCCCGCCAACCAGGAAAAGTTCACCGCCTGGATCCAGCAGAAGAAACTGATCAAGGACGATCTCGGCATCGAACCCGCCGCGGCCAAGCTCGCGGATCGCGCCACCAACCCCCGGCTGAACTGGTATGCCACGATGTTCAACGAGGAGGTCCAGTTCGCGACCTTCCGCGACTTGACCGCTCAGGCCAAACAGGAGATCGGACCCCAGGTTGAAACCGGCGCCAACTATTCACCGCATGTCATGCCGCAATACTACGGGCCGATCTACCAGTGGATCGACATCTTCAAGCACAACGGCATGACGATGTATTGGGCGGAGGATTACGTGTTCAGCGTTCCCCAGCCTCCCCAGTTCATCTCCTGGATGTTCTCCACCGTCCGCTGCGCGGTGAAGTACAACCAGCAGAAGATCCACTTCTACATCATGCCGCACGCCCCGGGCCAGATCCCGGCCAACCTGCGGCGCGGCATGGTCTTCGCCATCGGCGCCGGCGCCAACAGCATCGACAACTTCTGGGTGGCGCCCGCCGAAAGCTTCACCGAGAATTTCGTGGCATGGGGTTACACGGACATGTTCCGCACCCTGCACGAGTCCATCTATGACTCCGCCGAGGCGGAACCGTTCCAGGTCGGCGGCACGTTCCGGCCCGCCCGCGTGGCCATCGTCATCAGCAAGGCGACCGACCACAACGAACGGCTCGCAGCGATTGATCCCGCCCAGGACCCGTTCATGAAGATGAGCGGAAACGCGCCAACCAAACCCAAGGGTCAGAAGCGCGCGGAACAGGTCACCATCTGCCGGGTGGACCAGCAGTTGCTCTACCTGGCACTCAAGCAGGATCAGCACGCCGTCGACCTGGTCACGGAGGATGACGTCCTTGAAGGCCGCCTGAAGGCCTATGATGCCGTCTATTTCGCCGGGACCTGGATCGATCACCGCTTGCCCGCCGTACTGGAAAAATGGGTCACGGACGGTGGCATGCTCTACGCTTGCGCCGGACTCGGCATCCGCAACGAGTTCGACGAGGCCGACGACGGCCTCACCAAGCTGCTCGGTCTGAAATCCACCACCCTCACCCAGAACGCCCTGGCCTTGCGCACCCTTATGGAACTGCCGCTTGCCCCGGTCATCGACACGATCAAGCTGGGTGAACAGTCCATTCCCGCCATCGCCATGCGCCAGGAACTGGAACCGGCCGATGCCAAGGTCCTGGGCACCTGGCCCAACGGCAAGGCGGCTGTCACGGTCCGTGAACTCGGCAAGGGCAAGGCGTTTGCGGTGGGGACCGCCGCCGGACACACCTATTACAAGACCGGGCTGAAAACCACCCCCTGGCCGCGGGGCGGACGCAAGGTGGTGTATAATCCCACGGCATTCGATGCCGCCGCCACGGAACTGGCCCTGCTGGGTGCCCGTGCCAAAGAAATCGCCCGCGACGTGCAATGCTCGAACCGGTTCGTCGAGGCACTGGTCATCGATCAGCCCAAGACCGGAACCCTGCTGACCCTGGTCAACTGGGATAACCAACCCCTCCCCGAACTGACGGTTGAGGTCAAGAGCGCCTTCAACCCGAAATCCATCCGATCAGTTGAACAGCAGAAGACCGTCCCGCACACGTTCGAGAACGGCGTGGTGAAATTCACCACGGCACTCAACGAGGCGGACTACTTCCTGCTGGCAAAATAAGCCGCTATTGAGGGCCGCCGGCGCCTGCCGGCGGCCCTTTTTCGTTTTAACCTTCCCCTTCCCCATCCGCCCCGGCTCCGCTATACTGATCCCCCCATGAAGATCCTGTTTGTGTATACGGACATCAATGTCCGCGGCGGCGCAATGAGCTACCAGTTCGGCATCGGCATGGTCAGCGCCATGCTCCGGCGCCACGGGCATGAGACCCGCCTGCAATACCTGTTCGGCCGTTTCGATCCGACCGCCATGCAACGCACCATCCTTGACTGGAAACCGGATATCATCGCGTTCTCGGCCGTCTCCCCGCAGTATCCCTACGTGCGCCAGGCGCTCGCTGCCCTGCCCGACACGCCGGCCGTCACCATCCTCGGCGGCATTCACCCGACGTTGATCCCAGCCTGCATCCGCGAAAACCCCCGCCTGACCGCCATCTGCGTGGGCGAAGGCGAACACCCGATGCTGGAACTGGTCCGGGCACTTGAAGCCGGCCAGCCTTACGACTCCATCCGCAACCTCTGGGTCCGCCGCCCCGACGGCTCCATCGCCGAGAACCCCACCCGTCCCTTCGTGGAAGATCTCGATACGCTCCCGTTCCCTGACCGCGAGCTATTCGACTACCAGTCCATCATCCAAACCGATTTCGATACCGCCCTGTTCATGTTCTCGCGTGGCTGCCCCTACCGGTGCACCTTCTGCAGCAACCACGCCCTCCGCGAAAAGCAGTCCGGCCCCTATGTGCGCTTCCGAAGCGTGCCGAACTGCCTGGAGGAAATCCGCCAGGTCATCGCCCGCTACCGGGTCAATGCCCTCTATTTCAACGACGACTGTTTTACCGCACGCCGAAGCTGGATGGAGGAATTTTGCGCCGCCTATCGACGCGAGTTCTCCCTGCCGTTCGACATCAACGCCCGCCCCG
>Ga0156641_1159_pt3 | contig 17269 bp, 13 predicted proteins | sample RifOxyC3_FD_110715 | JGI IMG/M metagenome (GOLD analysis project Ga0156641, IMG submission 110715) | Lentisphaerae bacterium RIFOXYC12_FULL_60_16 | reverse complement strand
AGGTGGAAGGTCTGATCGGAAAGGCACAGGATTGATCCGATGGCCGGCCCCATCGACCTGGAAGTAAACCGGCAGGTGCGGAAAATCCTGATCCGCCACTGGATTGATCTGGGGCGTGTACTCTTCCGCAGTGTCCAGGGGTCCGTCACAGTGCGCGGCACCCTGGAACGTATCGCCGGCGTAAGCGAACCCTTGACCCCCACCATCGTCGCCACTATCTTCTTCGAACTCAAGCGGGCCCCGGACGTCAGGCGACTGACCGTGGACCTGACAAACTGGAAGGAAGAGGCCGGCAATTGGAAACGGGTGGAAGCATCGGACATCACGCCGGCAGCGCCACCGTCGACAGGCGTTGGAGGCACATACCGGATCGCTGACAGCACCCCCTGACGTTCCGGCCCCCACATCATGAAACCTGACGTACTGACACGCTGGACCTGTGAACAATCCGCCGAGCTCTACGGGATCCGCAACTGGGGCGCCCGTTATTTTGACGTCTCGACGGATGGCCATATCCTGGTCAAACCCTTCGGCCCGGGCTCACCGGTGCGGGTGGACCTGCTGAAGATCGTGCAGGATCTCCAGCGCCGGGACTGCAACCCCCCCATCGTCCTCCGGTTCGCCGACATCCTGGCATCCCAGCTCCAGTTGATCTACGACAGCTTTAACCTGGCCATCCAATCCGCCGGCTACCAGGGCATCTACCGGGGTGTCTACCCCGTGAAGGTCAACCAGAAACAAATGCTGATCGACGACATCATCGAGTACGGCGCCCCCTATGGGCACGGACTCGAGGCCGGCAGCAAGGCGGAACTCATCGCCGCCGTGGCGAGCATGCGCAACCCGGATGCGTTCATCGTCTGCAACGGCTACAAGGATGAGGAATTCCTCGGCCTGGCGCTCCAATCCCTGAAAATGGGGCTCAAGACCTACATCGTCATGGAAATGCCGTCTGAACTCGGCCTCATCCTGGCCCTGTCCAAATCCATGGGCGTACGACCCCTCCTCGGGATACGGACCAAGTTGTCCAGCCGTTCCGGCGGCCACTGGGACGGATCCGGCGGCGACCGGAGCAAGTTCGGCATGGATTCCAACCAGATCACGGAAATGGTTGACCAGCTCCGTCAGGCCGACATGCTCGACTGCCTCCAGTTGCTGCATTACCATCTCGGCAGCCAGATCCCCGACATCCGCCGGGTGCGTACGGCCCTGCAGGAAGCCTGCCAGTTCTATATCGGCCTCGTACGCGAAGGGGCCCCCATGGGCATCCTGAACATCGGCGGCGGACTGGCCGTGGATTACGACGGATCCCACACGAATTTCGCCAGCAGCCGCAACTATACCGTCAACGAGTATGCCGCCGATGTGGTGGAAGTGATCATGAACTCGCTGAATGGGACCGGCATACGGCATCCCACCATCCTCAGCGAATCCGGTCGCGCCACCGTGGCCCACCACTCCGTCCTGATTTTCAACGTGCTTCATGTCCGCCGGTTCGAACCCCACCACCTGCCGGACCCCCTCCCCGAGCCGCAGAACGAGATGTTGCGCAACCTGCTCACCGTGCTCCAGACACTCAGCCCGCGCAATGCCCAGGAAGCCTATCATGACGCCGTCTTCTACCGTGATGAGCTCCGGTCCGCGTTCATCCAGGGCCGCGCCTCCCTGCGCGAACGCGCCCTGGCAGAGAATCTCTTCTGGCAGATCGTCCGGCAGATCGCCGATTCATTTGAAATCAACAAGTACGTGCCCGACGAACTGGAAAACCTCGACCGCGCCATCGCGGATGTCTACTACGGGAACTTCAGCTTGTTCCAATCCATCCCCGACTCATGGGCCGTCGACCAGCTCTTCCCGGTCGTTCCCCTCCACCGCCTGGATGAACATCCGACCCGCGAGGCGGTCATCGCGGACATCACCTGCGATTCAGACGGCAAGATCGACACGTTCATCGACCTGCGCGATGTCCGGCACACCCTGCCCCTGCATGAACTCAATGGCAACGAATATTACCTCGGTGTCTTCATGGTGGGAGCCTACCAGGAAACCCTGGGGGACATGCACAACCTGTTCGGCACCACCAATGTGGTCCATATCCGGGTTCAACCCGACGGCACCCTGAAGTATGTCCGTGAAGTGCCGGGCGAGAGCGTCGAGCAGGTACTCTCCTACGTGGAGTTCAACCCTGACACCCTGATGAAGCACATCACCCAGAAGGCGGACGACGCCCTCCGGAGCGGCCGCATTACCGCCATGGATCGCGAACGGATCATGGAAGCCTACAGCGCCGGCATGACCGGCTACACCTACTTCGAGAAGTAATGACCGCCCCCTTTTTCCTCGACATCGATCCCCGCATCGCAGCCGACCCCGATGCGCCCTATTGTGTCCTGCCCCTGCCCTATGAACGCACCGTGTCCTACGGCGGCGGCACCGGACAGGGCCCTGCCGCCATCCTGCGCGCCAGCCACGAGGTGGAAGACTTCGACGAGCGGTTGAAACGCCCCCTGGACGTTGCCGTTCAAACCCTGCCACCCGTCCCCTTCGAAGGATCCTCCGAACCGGAGGCCATGGCCGCCATCGAACAGGTCGCGGCCCGGGAAATGAAACGTCAGCGATTCGTGCTGGCGCTCGGCGGTGAACATGCCGTCACCCCGCCGCTGGTCAAGGCGGCCTGCAAGGCCTTCGGGGTGAAAACCGTTCTGCAACTGGATGCCCACGCCGATTTGCGCGACGCCTATGGCGGCTCACCCAATTCCCACGCCTGCGCGATGCGACGATGCCGCGACCTCGGCGTGAACACCGTGCACGTCGGTATCCGGAGCTGTTCCGCCGCCGAATACCGGGAATGGATCGAACCGGGACGCACCACGGTTTTCTGGGCCGCTGACATCCACACAGACACCGGGTCCGCCTGGATTGATGCCGTCAGCGCCGTCTTAACCGGTCCGGTTTATTGCTCCATTGACATCGATGTTTTTGACCCGTCCCTCGTGCCGGGAACCGGCACCCCGGATCCCGGCGGTTTGACCTGGCAACAGGTCACCCGGCTGATCCGCACCGTGGTCCGCCGGCATAACGTCGTTGCGGCGGATATCGTCGAGGTCGCGCCTATCGCCGGATCTCAAGTCAGTGAGTTTGTGGCCGCCCGCCTGGGGGCCCGCCTCCTGATGGAACACCTTCACCGGACGGATTGAACCGGCCGGTTCCGGTCATTTGCCGGCACGATACCGTTCCAACAAGGCCGCCGTGGACCCGTCATGCGCATCGAGGGAACGCGCCGGATCACGGATTTCCTCCAGGATTCGACCCGCCAACACCTTGCCAAGCTCCACCCCCCACTGGTCGAAGGAGAAGACATTCCAGATCACCCCCTGCACGAACACCTTGTGCTCATACAGGGCCACCAGTCGTCCCAGCGTGGCCGGATCGAGGCAATCCGCCAGCAGCGTATTGGTCGGATGATTCCCGTCAAACACCTTGTGGGGAACCAGGGCCCGCTTCACCCCTTCCGCCACCACCGCCGTGCGCGGCTTGCCGAAAGCCAGGGCTTCGGTCTGCGCCAGGAAATTGGCCATGAGCTTGTCGTGATGGTCCCCCACCGTTTCCGGCAGGCGGCAGAACCCGATGAAATCCGCCGGGATCATCTTGCTGCCCTGGTGAATGAGCTGGTAGAAGGCATGCTGGCCGTTGGTTCCCGGCTCGCCCCACACCACCGGTCCGGTCTGCCATCCCACGTGCCGGCCGGCACGGTCCACCGACTTCCCGTTACTTTCCATGTCCAGCTGCTGGAGATGTGCCGCAAACCGGGCCAGCGCCTGGCTGTAAGGCAACACGGCCGTGGTCTCGGCTTTAAAGAAATTGTTATACCAGACTCCCAGCAACCCCAGGATCACCGGCAGGTTCCGTTGCACCGGGGTCTCAAGAAAATGACGGTCCATGGCATGGAACCCGTCCAGCATCTCGCCGAACCGCTCCGGCCCGATGGCCACCATCACCGGCAACCCGATCGCCGAACACAGGGAGTACCGGCCGCCCACCCAATCCCAGAAACCGAACCTGTTGGCCGGATCGATCCCGAACTTGCGGACCGCATCCGTATTGGTTGAAACCGCAACGAAATGCCGGGCCACGGCGGTTTCATCACGCAACGCCTGTAACAGCCACCGGCGCGCCGTCTCCGCGTTGGTCATGGTCTCCTGCGTGGTGAAGGTCTTGGACGCCACGATGAACAGGGTCTCCGCCGGATCCAGGCCCCGGGTCTGCTCCAGGAAATGCGTGCCATCGACATTGGACACGAACCGGACACTCAACGCCGGATCAGCATATCCCTGCAGGGCCTGGCAGGCCATCGCCGGACCAAGGTCGGACCCTCCGATACCGATGTTGATCACATTCCGAATCCGCCGGCCGGTATGACCCTTCCATTCACCGGTCCGGATCCGACGGGCAAACGCGCCCATCCGGTCCAGCACCTCCCGCACGGCCGGCATCACATCCTGCCCGTCAACCATCACCGGCCGGTTCGACCGGTTGCGCAACGCCGTGTGCAACACGGCCCGGTTCTCGGTCTCGTTGATCCGATCCCCCGCCATCATCCGACCGGCCGATTCAATCACCCCGCAGGCCTCCGCCAACCGGAACAGGAGTTGCATCGTCTCGTCCGTCACAAGGTTCTTTGAATAATCCAAGTAGAGTCCCGGGCTGTCGACGACCAGCCGTCGGCCACGGCCCGGATCCTCCGCAAACAGATCCCGCAAGGTTCGCCGCTTCATCACACGGTAGTGGGCCTGCAGGGCTTTCCATTCGGGCCGGGACGTCAAACGGGGTGAACAGCTGCGCTTGGTCATGATGGAACCCTCCGGATTTCAAACGGTCGATCGGTTTTAATGTAACAGGCACCCGGACCGATTCCCAGCATTTCTACACCGGGCCCCGGCATCCGCCACTCCAACCCCGTGTTCGCCTGCTTGCCCTTGGCGATAAAGTTGATACAGTCCGGTGATACAAACATCATACCGGGAGGCATCCATTTTATGAAACCATCAGTAGCACCCTCACCCGTCTATGACGTTCACCCCTATTTGCGCCGACGCTGGGCGGCGGTGGGACGCCAACTTGCCTTCACAGCCAGGACCCGGCCTGCTTGGAAAAGGTGGCGCACCGCCCTCCGGTCCCGGTTAAAGGATCTGACCGGCTATAACACCATGCAGAAAGCTCCGCTGCGTCCCCGCATACTGGCGGAGGAAAGCTTTCCGGATTACCGCCGTCAGCAGGTGGCCATCCAGACTGAACCCGGGGTCTGGATGCCGATGTATGTGCTGATCCCGACAAAGGGGAAAGGCCCCTTTCCGGTCGTATTGGCTCCGCACGGCCATTGCAGCGGCGGCAAATTGGCCGTGGTGGGCAGCCGGCTCAACCCGGATTTGGCCGCGACGATCGACCAGCACAACTACGATTACGGCGTCCAGTTTGTCCGGGCGGGATGCATCGTATTTTGCCCCGATGCACGGGGATTCGGTGAACGGCAGGAGAAGGCTGCCCGGGCCTCCATCATGAATTCCTCCTGCCTTTGGATCAACAACATGGCCTTTCCGCTCGGTCAAACCGTGGCCGGCATGTGGGCGTGGGACCTGCACCGGCTGATTGATTATGCTGAAACCCGTCCCGACTGCCGGGCCGATAAGTTGGGATGCGCCGGGCTTTCTGGCGGCGGCCTGCAAACCCTCTGGGCTTCGGCACTCGATGACCGTATCCGGTGCGCCGTGATCAGCGGATACTTCTACGGGTACCGGGAATCCCTGCTCGACCTGCACCAGAACTGTTCCTGCAACTATGTTCCCCATCTCTACGAATACGCGGATATGGGTGATATCGGCGCGCTGATTGCACCCCGGCCCCTCCTGATCGAAACCGGGACGCGGGACCCGTTGAACGGTTCAAGCGGCCTGCCCAATGTCAAGAGCCAGGTCCGGATAACCCGCCGGGCTTACCGGCTCCTGGGAACCGCCGATGCCCTGGTTCATGATATATTCGAAGGGGAACACCGCTGGCATGGCACCATCGCCATTCCATGGATGCAGGCCCAACTGACCGGACACTCATGCCGATCTTCCGACTGAACCGAACCCTGGTTTTCCCTCCACCCGACATGGCTGAACCCGATGGCCTGCTGGCCGTCGGAGGAACACTCAGCACGGACCGACTCCTGCTGGCCTACCGTTCCGGCATCTTCCCGTGGTATGACGACCAAAGCCCCATCCTCTGGTGGTCACCCGATCCCCGGTTTGTACTACTCCCGACTGAATTTCATGTCAGCCACAGCCTGAGGCGGATGCTCAAGTCGGGCCGGTTCGAGGTCACCATCGATCGGGATTTCAAATCGGTTATCCATCACTGCCGGACCCGGCCACGGCCCGGGCAGGACGGAACCTGGATCACCGCCGCCATGGAACAGGCATACCAGCGCCTGCATGCGGCCGGCCACGCCCACTCCGTGGAAACCTGGCATGAAGGCCGTCTTGCCGGCGGCCTTTACGGGGTTACCGTCGGCCGGTGCTTTTGCGGGGAATCCATGTTCACACTGGAACCGGATGCCGGCAAGGTGGCCCTTGCCCGACTGGTCGAGGTTATGCTTCAACGTGAAGGCACCCTGATTGATTGCCAGGTTCCGACCGACCATTTCCGCCGGATGGGCGCCCGCGACATGCCCCGCACGGAATTCCTGACCCTTCTTCAGCAGGCGGTTGGCGGCCCGCCATGCTTCCCGTGAACACTCCCTGGCCACCCTATTTCAGGCTGTCGAGGAAACCGGACGGAATCCGGGCCGCGAACACCTGCGGGATGCCACTGGGGTCGGCATTGTAGATCACATACCGGCTGTCCGCGGTCAGGTACGGATGCGTATGGGTACACTGGTTCCCCCCACTGGTCCCCTCGGTATCCTCCACCAGAGTCCGGTACTTGCCGGATTCCAGGTTGCCGATCACCAGCGCGACCGGCTTGAACCGGCCGTTCTCAAACATCCCTTTACCCGTATGCGAATCCGCCACGAAATACCGGCCGCACCGCGACACACATACATGGTTGAATTTATGTTCCGGCGCTTCGAACAAGGTTGGCTTCCGGTCCCCGGGCCGGGCCGTGAACACATTGCCGCGGGGATGCAGCGGATCATGCCGCCAGTCCCGGTCCGTATGCATGACCCAGCCCGCCGAAAACAGGACCCGCCCCGTATCGGCCACGAAACATTCATGCCCGGTGATACCACGGGTGACCGGTGGCCCGGCCGGCACATACCGCTGATGTCTGCCGTCCTGATCAATGACAAACAGCTTGCATCCCGCCGTCTGGTACTGCTCCGTCGAACCATCCCGTTTCAGCCGGACACCGACATTGTTCTGTATGAGAATCTGTTTTCCATGAACGGGATTGTACTGGAGATGCGGATTGCAGATTTCCGGATGTTCGAAGATCACTTCCCGCACCTGCTGCTTCAGGTCCAGGCGGATGATCTGGAACACCGGGGCCCCCCGCCCCTTCAACCGGGGCGTCATGCCGATCACATACCGCTGGTCCGGCGAGACCGAACCGCCCGGCAGGGGCGCCGAAGGATCCTCCTCACGGTAGATTTCCTTTTGTTTCAGGGTCATGAGGGATAATTGCATCAGCCGCCGTTCGGGTGTCCAGAAATACACCAACCCGCTCCAGGCCGCGTTGAACACACCACGGACCCCGTGGGCCTTCCGGACCACCATCGTGATCCGCAGGGCATCCAGTTCATGGACGAGGAGGGACCCCTCCTCGTCCCAGCAGAAATCATGGCTGCGTGCGATGATGATCCGCTTTCCGTCAGGCGATGTGTAGGGTTGTTCCCCATAAATGTTGTTGCTGATGGCGACCGCACTCGTCAGCTGGATGATGCGCGCTCCGCTGGCAGGATCGTCCCGACGGTCCGCTGATTCCTGTCCCCATTTGATTGGCATGATGGTCACACTCCTTTGATAATTCATGACACCATAATAGGTTAAGGGTTGTTTCCGCAACGGCATTCCACTACAATGATGTTATGGGAATCGTTGCTTTACGCCGTGTTTGTTTCCGGTGTTTTCCGCCATGGGCAGTCGGTCTTCTGGTCTTTATATTCTCCGCTTCGCGCGTTTCCGGCGTGGAGAACCGCACCATTGCCGCCGGCAGTTGGCATTCCACCTCCACCTGGAGTGAAGGGTATGTTCCCGTGGCCGGACAACCGGTCCTGGTTCGTCATGCCCTGACGCTCACCAATGCCACGGTTCATATCGGCAGTTGCGTGGTCAGTAATTCCCGGATCAATTTTACCGGTTGGTCCACCAAACTGTGGGTTCAAACCAATCTCACCCTCATCAACAGCGGGAAACTTGGTCTGCCGGGCCCCTTCACGACCAGCGGCACCTCCAACCGCATCTGGGTGGTCTGCAGCAACCTGACGTTGATGTCAGGCACTGAAATAATCGCTACCACAGGGGGGTACCAGCGTGCCTACGGTCCGGGCGCCGGCACCGGCGCGTCGCACGGAAACCAACGCCCCGGTTATGCCTTTGGAGCGGCCTACGGGTCCCTGGAAGCCCCCACGCAACCTGGAAGCGGTGGTGCGCAAGCCACCAGTGGACGTGGCGGCGGCGCCGTACGGATCGAGGCATCGGGCACCGTGACCGTCCATGGCGCCATCCGGGCCAACGGCGGGGGACGCACCGGCATTCATGATCACGGCGGATCCGGCGGCTCCATTTACCTGACCTGCAACCGCTTCGACGGCAGCAACAGCGGCCGATTGGAGGCCAACGGGGAAGCAACCACCCACGGCGGTTACAGCGGCGGAGGAGGTCGCATTGCCGTTATCTACAATCCGTCAGTTCAGGCCGGCTACAATCCCGATGTCAGATTCCAGGCACGGGCAGGATCCGCCTCAACTACTTACAACCCTTTCCGCCAGGAGAACTGGCATGGAACGGTGTATTTTCCCGATACCACGTTCCTCTCGCAGAACATCGGGAGCGGTCAGTTTACCTACTTGTATTTTCATGCCAACAACTTCACCAACTGGACCGTTTCCAACCTGGTCATCAGCAATTCGACCATCGGGTTCGGAACCAATGGATTTCACCTGAAAGTACTGGGCAACTGTACCCTCGGAGATAATGGCACGCTCGATATCCCCGCTGGAGGCCGTCTCGATGTCGGAGGCAACCTCGATTTCACGTTCCGGAGCAAACTGTATCTTCGTTCCGGAATTACCAACGGAACCGGGCAGGACTATGGTTGCCGGTTAAGCGTCACCGGCGACGTCACCATCGGCCGGGAGTCATGGCTTTACCCCTGGTCCCATGGAACCGACGGGGGATCTCCCTTGATCCGCTTACGTCACCTGACCATTGAGTCGGATGGCGGAATCGATGCCAAAGGCATCGGTTATTTCCCTGGCAAGGGTCCCGGCAAGGGGTCCCAGTATTATGGCGGCGGTGGACACGGCGGCAAGGGCGGAGGACCCGCCGGCGGCCCGGTAAATGGCGTGACCAACGCACCCATCCGCCCCGGCAGCGGAGGCGGGAACAGCACCATCAGTGGAGAAGGCGGCGGACTGATCCGTATCGAATCGCGTGGCACCATAACCGCCCATGGGACCATTCGGGCAGACGGGAATAATGGTCCGGACGTGCATGGTGCTGGGGCTGCTGGTGGCTCGGTCTTTATCCAATGCCGCACGTTCGAAGGCGATACCAACGGTCAACTCCGCGTACGCGGGGGTAACGGCAGTTATTCCGGAACAGGGGGCGGCGGAGGCCGGATCGCCGTCTGGCATGGATCCCCCATTCCTGCCAGCCTGCAAGCGGCCGTCATTTCCAATCTGCCGATTCCCTACCTCGTTTACACCAACAGCGTATCCAATTATCTCGGGACGGTCACCTACATCGGCGGAACCCCCGGTCACCAGACCACCTACGGGGGCAACACTGGTACGGTGCGGTTCATTTACTACAACCCGCCCCAACAAGCCCCGGTCATCAGCAACTCAACCCCCACCAACGTCCAATCCACCACCGCATATTTCAACGGGTTCCTCCAGACCACCGGCTGGCAGGCCGCCGCCGTATCCGTCTACTGGGGCGATACCGATGGCGGCGCCCCAACCTCCGGACTGTGGCAGTTCACCAACACCTGGCCGGCGGGAACCTGGACCAGTGGATCGTATCCCACCTATCAGGCCTCCGGCCTGACAGCCAACCGCCTGTATTATTACCGGTTTTACGCTACCAACAGCTACGGCCCAACCTGGGCGCCGGCCAGCCAACCGGTTCTCACCGGCGACGTCTGGGTCGAAACGCCCGATCCGGCAGCCGACGAGAACGGCCCGGACAACGGCACGTTCCGGATCCGCCGTGCCGTCGCCACCACCAACGTATCCATCCGGATTGATTACGCGATACTGGGCACGGCCACGCTCAACACCGACTACACCTTGAACCCGGAAGGCACCAGTGTACTGCTCCCTGAAAGTGTATCCGAAACCAATATCGTGGTGTTACCTGTCTGGGATGGCCTGTCCGAAGGCAATGAGACTGTCGTGCTCCGGATAGAGAACGGCGGGTACATCAAAGCCGCTCCGGTATCCAACACCGTCACCATCGCCGATGCGGTGATTGTCCCCGGCAACAACAACACCATCGCCGCCGGGAATTGGACCAACCCGGCCATCTGGAGCCTGTCCCGCCCGCCCGCACAGGGCGACCAACTGCTGATCCGCCATGCGGTGACGTTGACCAATTCAACCGTCCCGCTGACTTCCTGCATCGTATCCAACGGCGCCACGTTGACCCTGCGCCGCTGGAACACCGCGTTGCAGGCCACCAACATCACCATCCGCAGCACCGGCAAGATCACCACCGGCACGACCTTTACCGAACGTGACATGTCCAACCGCGTCTATTTGGTCTGTAGCAATCTGACCGTTGAATCCGGCGGCCTGATCGATCAGACCCAATGCGGCTATGCCGGGGAGAACGGGCCGGGACGCGGTACCGGACCCTCGCATGGAGGCCCCGGAGGCGGTTACACCTATGGACCCGTCTACGGATCGTTGACTGCACCCGAAACGCCCGGCAGTGGAGGGAACGTCAAGATCAACGGCCCCACACCGGGCCAGGGCGGAGGGGTCGTCCGTATCCAGGCATCCGGAATCGTCACCATTCACGGCACGATCCGCGCCAACGGGGCGGGCAGACCCGGCGGATCCCATGACAACGGAGGCGCCGGAGGCGCCATCTATATCACCTGTTCGCGCCTGGCCGGTTCAGCCACCGGCCTGATCCAGGCCAATGGCGAAAATGCCGGCTTGGGCGGCATGGCAGGCGGCGGCGGTCGGGTGGCCATCATCTATGACCCGGTCGCCCAAGCCGGCCTCAATCCGGGCGTCCGTTTAAGCGCCACAGGAGGAACCCACAGTACCCGGAGACTGGCCGCTTCACTCGATGGTACCCTTTATCTTCCGGATAGCACCTTCCTTTCCGAGACCCTTTCCGGGAACCTGTTCCTCGGGTGCCGTTTGTTTATTCCGGGATTCACCAACTGGGCGGTTGGAAGCCTTACCATCAACGGCTGCAACTTAACCTTTGGGCATCCCGGTTTCCAACTCATCGTCACCAACGACCTGTGGATAAGCGGGAGCGGAACCCGGCTCGGTTTGCTCAGCAATTCGACCCTTTCCTGCCGCAATCTCATCGTATCCAACAGTGCATCCCTGTTTATCTGGAGCGGCCCCACCAATCCATCCAACCCGAACCATGGGGCACTCATCACCGTACGCCAGCGGCTCACCACACACGGCACATCCTGGATCCATGTCCGTTCGGACCTGGCCACGGGTGGGTCCCCCATCTGGCGGGTCGGACACATGACCATCGGTACCGGCGGCGGGTTCGACGCGCTCGGGTATGGTTTCGGACTCGGAATGGGTCCCGGCCGGGGTTCAGGAGGAACCGTTGCCGCAGCCAGCCATGGCGGACTTGGCGGCGGTGCCGGGGCTGGCCCCCTCTACGGCGTTTCGAATGCACCCGTCCAGCCCGGCAGCGGAGGTGGTTCTCCTGAAGGTGGCGAAGGGGGAGGAGCCATCCGGATAGAAGCGTCCGGCAATATCACGCTGGACGGAACGTTGAAAGCATCTGCCGACCACGCATCGGGAACCCATTATGACGGTGGGTCCGGCGGATCCATCTTCATCCAATGCGCGCTCTTTACCGGAACGGGCACCGGCCTTATGCAGGCCAACGGAGGAAACGGCAACAATTCCGGTGGCGCCGGTGGCGGGGGTGGACGGATCGCCGTGATACGCGGCGGCGATACGTACGCAGGAAATACAACCGTCGATGGAGGTATCGGTTCAACCGCCAACGGCCAGCCCGGCACCATCTACTGGAAAATAGCCGGTCAGGGAACCCTGTTCCTGCTGCGGTAACACGCCATCGGAGGCGCTCATAGAGCGCGGCTACATCCGTAAAGCACAACCACTCGGCAGCGTCGCAGGTACCGGAAGAACCCTCAAAACACCACGTAACAGTCCGGCAGTAGTGAACGTATTCTGCGGATCTCGGATTCAGGCAACGGACATCCGGTCAACGACAACTGCCGCAACTGCTTCAACTCGCCCATGCTGTCCGGCAGTTGCGACAACGGATTCCGCGACAAATCAAGGGTCAGCAATCGCTTCAAGTGTGTCACCGAATCCGGCAAGACACGGATCTGGTTGTTGGCGAGCAGCAGATCGGACAACGACTCCAGACGATGGATGGAATCCGGAAGGGTGGTCAACTGGTTCGACGCCACGTACAGACGTTCCAACGCGACAAGCTCCCCGATTTCAATCGGCAATTGCGCAATCTGGTTTTCGTTCAGGCGGATCCATTTGACGGACTTCATCCCGGCAATCGTCGGGGGAACCGAACGAATCTTGTTCCGGTCAAGGTTCAGGTAGGTCAGGGAACCCATCCGGCAAATGGCGGGAGGAACCTCGGTGAACTGGCAGTCATTCAACCAGAGATGACGAAGCTTCGCGAGGCGTTCGAGGGTTTCGGGAAGCCCGGTCAACGGCGTCTGGCCGAGATCAAGCTGTTCCAGGCTTGCAAAATCCCCGATCCAGGCAGGAATCGTGGCCAGGGGGTTCTTGCGAAGCCCCAGGCGCACAAGCCCCTTGAGCTGGATGAGATCCGCAGGCACCTCGGACAACCCCTGGTCGTACAGGGTTACCCACTGCGCCTGGTCGCCGGCCTTCACGGCATCTTCCACGCGCACATACTTGGTCATACGTTCCGGCGCCTGCTGCGGGAAACATCCCGTCAACACAACCAGCAGGAAGCCCGCCACAACCGGGCGTAACGTACGGTTCGATTGAAATCCGTATTTCATTGAAGCATGCATGCGGCTTGTTCTATCAGCTTCTCCCACCCGTTTCAACCTTCAACTATTCACCCGTTGAGGAGGCGCGCCACCCCTACCCTGCGCTCCGCACACGCACATACTCTTTTCCATATTCATCACCCGGCCTGCCCACCCCTCCAGCATCCCAGACCGGCCCGAGGTCGGGCCGGCTCCAGCACCGGGATGATGCACTCGCCTTCATGAAACATTGCACTTGCCCTCCATGCGCTTCGCACAGCTCTACATTCTTTTCCATATTCCATCGCGGTGCCGGCGTACTCGCCCGGACCGCGAGGTAAACCCGGGCTTCCATTTCGAAAAGGGCAACGGCTTCGCGTCAGATGGCTCCAGCCGCAAGGCGGAGCCGTCGGCGCCATACTCCTGGTATGCGCCGATGGCGACAACGCCGCGGATGGGGCCATATCACGCGAAACCGCTTGCCCCGAAATGGAAGCCCGTTGTTTGGTCATACGGCCTGCCCACCACCACCACCACCCCGGACCGTCATGGGCCGGTAATTGACGAAACAATCCAAACCCCGTATCTTGCACCGGATTCCAACCTCCCGGAGGATGATCACAACCCAAAGGACCTTCATGAAAGCACGAACCGCCGACACCACCCGCATTGCCATCCACGTCGACCTCAAAGGCCTCCTGTTTCGCCCCGCCTATTTCGAACCCCTGATGCAGGACCTGGCAGGCCAGGGTATCAACACCGTCCTGGTTGAATACGAGGATATCTTCCCGTTCAAGGGGCTCGATATAACCTACGCACGGGGGGACCGGTGGTCCCCGGCAACACTCTCCCGTTTCCTGGCCGCCGCCAAACAGAACGGAATCGAGGTCATTCCGCTCCAGCAGTGCCTGGGTCACCTGGAATACCTGTTCCGCTGGAACCGCTACCGGAAATTTGCCGAGAACCACGCCTATCCCGGCACCCTTTGCCTGTCCAACCCCGCCGGAAAAGCCCTGGTAGCCGACCTGCTCTGCCAGATCATGACCGCCCATCCCGGCAGCCGTTACGTACATCTCGGCATGGATGAGGCCCATAAACTGGCCACCTGCCCGAAATGCAAGCGCAAGGGCGATGTATTGACCGTCTTTCTCGACTACCTGGATGAACTTTGCGATGTCTGTGAAGCCAACGGCAAAACCCCCATCATCTGGACCGACATGCTCGAGGACCATTTCCGGCCCGGCCTGTTCAACCGTTTCAGGAACCGGGTCATCATGGCGCCCTGGGATTATGCCGCACACGGCCCGGTTGATCATACCGTGCGATTCAGCGGCCACCGCACCAGTCGCCGATGGCTTGACCATGCCGACGACCCCGCGGCCCCTACCCTGGGGGCCGGAACCCCCTTCATCGAGGACCTGCCCAAACCCCTGGCGGCAGTCATCCAACGATACCGCAAGGGAGACGGGTACCAGCCGATCTATCCGGCCCGCCTCTGGACGGATCTCGGGTTCCGCGTATTCGGCGCCAGCGTGGTCCGTGCCAGCGGGCATCTGGCCGTCATGCCCAACTACAACCATATCCGGAGCAATATCCGGACCTGGTCGGGAATCATCCGCCAGACCCGCCAATTCGGTGTGGTTGGAACCTCCTGGGCCCGCGGCACAACCTTCTGTCCTCCCGGCTTCAACCCCGACCTGACCTGGCCCAACATCCATTACCTCGCCAACCAGATGGGTGCCCGCCCAAAACCGTTCTGGCCGGGCATTCCGCCCGCCACTGTTGACCGTCTGATCACCCAGATCGGCCGCTGCCGGACCGATTGGCGTATCGAACCGAGTGTCATCAAGGAGATGACCGCACGCCGCCCGAAGCTCCGGGCACACCGCCATGAATGGGACAGTCTCCTGCTGATGGTCAAGGTGCTCGCCTGGTACCGGCGTGCGGATTATGCCCTGCTGGAGGTCGAATTCTTCCATGCCAACAACCGGCCGGTGGACAGTGAATGGCAACGCCGCATCGATGACCAGGCCGGCATCCTCCGCGACATGGCGGCACTGCGCCGGGAGGTACGCGCACATTTCGGCAAACGTTACCAGGGCGATGCCTTCAACGAGTGGTGCCATGACCTGTTCGACCTGTGGGAACGAAAACTGAAACACTGCGCACAGGAATCAAAACGGAAGCTGCGTGTTGCCGCCCGTCAGTACGCCCTGCGGTAGGCGCGCGGTTCACCCCGCATCGTGGAACAGGCCACACTCGGTCAGGACCGGGCACACCGGCCCCTCCACTTCGACCTTGACCCGTCCCGTCGTGCATACAGGCATGCGCACCAGCCGCCGATTCCCGATGCCGGCCCCGGCGGCAATCTCCTGCCACTGCCCGTCATGGTCCGCCAGCACCCGGAACCGATCCACGCGCTGGCCCAACGGCAGGTATTCACGGAGGCTGATCACGTTGAACGTCACCGGCCGGTCGAAAGCCAGGGTAAAATCCGCCTGCGTAACGCCATCGTCCGTTGCCCAACAGGTGTCGGGGTTCCCGTCAACCAGGTTGGCGGGTGCGCACGCGTCCCCGGCTCCACGGACCTGGCTGGCAGTAACCCGGGCCTTGCGCGCCAGGTCCCGGTGGAAGATACGTTCCAAGCGGTCATGAAATTCACGCAGCGACGCCGCATCCCGTTCATGCACCAGTCCCCGCCGGTCCGGCGGCAGGTTCAGGTGCAACGATGCGCCGCGTCCCACGGATTGAAAATACAAATCCAGCAGGTTGTCGGGCGTCCGGACCCGCTCATCCTCCTCCGCATGGTAGAACCATCCCGGCCGGATCGACACATCACATTCGGCAGGCAACCAGTCATGGCCGTCGCGGTGTCCGCGGTTCAACTGTCCGGCATCCGCCTCTCCCGGCACGAAACGACCCCGGCCAAAGGCACTCCAACAGGGGTCACCCGCTATGCCGGACTCATTCCCGACCCAGCGAATATCCGGTCCGATATCACTGAACATGCAGGCCCCGGGCTGCAACTCCCGCACCAGCTGCCAGGTTGTCTCCCACCCGTAATAGGTGTGCCGGTCAATACCCCGCTTCTCCCGCGCCCCGCCATAAAAACCGTCGCCACCATTGGCCCCGTCAAACCACACCTCGAACAGCGGGCCATAACCGGTCAGCAATTCCCGGAGCTGGTTACGGTAATAATCAACATAGGCGGGACGCCCGTACTCCGCGTGGTTCCGGTCCCAGGGGGAAAGGTATACGCCGAACTTCAGATGATGTCGGCGGCAGGCGTCCGATATCGCACGCACCACATCGCCTTTGCCCCCGCGCCAGGGACTGTGCTTGACGGAATGTTCCGTGTAGCGCGATGGCCACAGGCAGAATCCGTCGTGGTGTTTGCAGGTCAATACCAGCCCGGCCATGCCACCCGCCGCTGCCGCACCGACAATCTGGTCCGCGTCAAACGCCGTCGGGTTGAAGATGTCCGGCAACTCGTCCCCGTATCCCCACTCCTTGCCGGTGAACGTGTTTACCGTGAAATGCAGGAACCCGTAGAACTCCAGGTGGTGCCATGCCTGTTGCCGGTCCGACGGGACCGGTCCGAATACCTGTGGCAAAGCCGTTTTTATGGTGGTGTGTGATGGTTCCATGGGTTCCTTTGCTTTCCGATTATTTTCGCATCTCAGCCGGTTTCTGCCCGCCCACCAACCGGAGCAACATGACATCGAGCAGGATGTCTGCCGGCATCCGGCCGGACACCAGTTTCATGTGGGTTTCATGCAGGACCTGCCGCCACCGCGTCAGTTCAGCAGGCTTGAAACGACCCGCCTGCTTTGCCAGCAAACCGGCACGGAAGGGATGCATCTTG
>Ga0156641_1154_pt1 | contig 17730 bp, 3 predicted proteins | sample RifOxyC3_FD_110715 | JGI IMG/M metagenome (GOLD analysis project Ga0156641, IMG submission 110715) | Lentisphaerae bacterium RIFOXYC12_FULL_60_16 | reverse complement strand
GACCTGTATGAGCGCATCGGCCGGCGGGATCCGTCGGCCTCACGGGCTTATCGTCGTTTTGCCCATGAACTGGACCGACGGCTTCCGGAGGTGCATGAGGTTCTGGATACCTGGATGATCAAGGGTTACGTTCAACATGCCCTGTATCAGGCCGGGTTGCCGTTTGAAGAGCACGTTACGGTAGCCCCCCGCAAAAAGGCATCCGTTTCAAACCGGTGAAGTGGTTATCCGATAGCGGATTCCCGGTGTGGTTGCAAAGCGAATCTGGTGGTTTTCACGATGCAGGGTCACCGTGCGGCCGGAATCCCCGGTTACGATGCAGGTGCCCGGCAGGTTGGTTATGATGCAATCCTGAGCCAGCTGACTGATTACGGTTGCATCCTTCAGTTTGCCTTTTTCCCATTCCATGCCGACGGTGAATCCTCCGCGTGCCCGGAGCCCCGACACGCGTCCGTCCGGCCATGCGGATGGAAGGGCCGGTAGAAGCCGCAGTGTGCCGCCCTGACTTTGCAGCAACATTTCAAGAACGGCGGCCGCGCCGCCCAGGTTGCCGTCAATCTGGAATATGCGGGGCGGATGCAGGTCGAGCAAGGCGTCGGTTGCGAAGTCGGTGAGCAGGTGGTTGAGGTGTTCCCACGCCGGTTCTGCCCGGCCGAGCCGTGCAAACAGGCAGGCCGTCCAGGCGCGGCTCCACCCGGTGTGCCCGCCGCCTGCCGCCAGGCGCCGTTCGAGCGAAATCTCGGCTGCATGCCAGAGGTCCGGGGTTTTCACCGGATCCAGCAATTCGCCGGGGAAAAGCCCGATCAGGTGGGATACATGCCGGTGGGAAGGTTCCACCTCGTCAAAGTCCTCATTCCATTCCTGCAGTTGGCCATGTCGTCCCATGCGCAGGGAGGGGAGCTTGTCCCGCAGGCTGCGCCACTGTTTCCGCTTGTCCGGATCGGCGTCCAGGAGCTCAGCGGATCGGATTGCGTATTCGAAGGTTTGCCGTGCCAGGATGACGTCCATCGTTGCGGAGACGCACAGGCTGACCGGCAGATCGCCGCCACCGACGAACCGATTTTCCGGTGACTGGGAAGGGACCACTTGCAGGTTGCCGGCGTTGTCCTCGACCAGGTAATCCTCGTAGAAGGCTGCCACTTCCTTGAAGTAGGGGTAGGCGCGGGTGCGCAGGAACTCGATGTCCGGATTGTATTCGTAGTGCCACCACATATGTTGGGCCAGCCAGGCGGCCGCTCCGATCCAGACAGCCCACCCATATGATTCGGGGGTTGAACGGCCCCAGGCGTCGGTCTGGATCGGGAACCAGACACCGCGGCATCCGTAGAGATCCCGTGCGGCCTTGCGGGCATGGGGTACAAACCGCTCGATATGCTGCAACAAGGCTTCGGCGTAACGTTGCATGCCGGCCGGTTCAGCGATCCAGTAATTCATCTGCAAATTGATGTCGTGGTGGTAATCACTATCCCAGGGGGGCTGAAGGTCTTCGTTCCACTTGCCCTGTAGGTTGGCCGGCAGGGTCGCGGTGGCGGAAGAGGCACACAAGAGGTAACGTCCGTAATGGAAATATAACAGCGGCAAATGGGGGTCCGGACTTCCCGACCGCAGAAGCCGCAGACGTTCGTCGGTAGGAAGGTCCGGTTCGTCGAGTTTCAGGTCCAGGCTCATGCTGCCGAAATGGCGGCGATGTTCAGCAACGTGGGATTCCACCCGCTGGTTCCAGGGAATTTTGCCGGGTGAGGTTTTACCGGCGCATTCGGCAGGCGCCGAGCGGCCCTCGACCGTCACCCCGATGTCGATGGTGAAAATGACTTCCCGGACGCCTTGAAGCAGCAATTTTCTGCCATCGATCACGCGTGTTGTTCCGCCCTGTTGGGAGATTCCGGTCTGAATCCGGAATGTCACCCCGTTCCGGATGACGCCATCCATGGTGAATTGTTCAGGGTTGGTGTCGAACGTCAGGGTGCAATCGGGATCGAAGTTGCGATCCAGCCAGGCAACACAATCAAAGGGGGTTCCTCCCTGTTCGACCCGGACCAGGATAACATCGTCGACCAGGTGTGCCAGGCAGGTGCGGGTCAGCCGTGCCGGTCCGGTTCGATAGGAGACCGTGGCCGTGGCGGTATCGAGGTCCAGGGTCCGGTTGTAATCATGGACGAACCCGTGGTTGAATTCGAGGTGCAGGTCTCCGGCGGGCTGATACGGGTCGACCTGATGGGGTTTTCCGCTTACGCCGCCGTTGCCGCCAAACGCGATATTGGCGGCGAGGGTCCCTTCGGCATACTGTCCTGCCAGCAGAAGCCGACGGACTTCCGGCAGGTGATGAGCCCGGGTGTCGTTATCGCGATTCCGGTGACAGCCTTTCCACAACCACTCATGATTGAGGGCAATGCGTTCCTGTTTGTACGTTCCGAGTACCATTGCGGCCAGGCGTCCGGTTCCGATGGGCAAGCCTTCGATCCAATCACGGGCGGGTGAACGGTACCAGAGTTTCATGGGGTTGTCCTATCCGGGAGGTTTCAGCGTTCTTTCATCCATCGCAGGCAGTCGTTGGCCCACGGGAGGGTGGTGTTCAATCCCAACCCGTGTGGGCCTTTCTGGTAGACATGCAGTTCAAATGGAACCTTATGCCGGTTGAGTGCAGAAGCGAACAGCAGACTGTGATCGACCGGAACATTAGGGTCCTCCGCAGTATGCCAGATGAAGCATGGCGGGGTGTCCGGTGTCACGTGCAGGTCGCAGGAAACGTCCGCGATTTGTTCGGGGGACGGGTTGGGGCCAAGCAGGTTGTTGCGGGACCCGGTATGCGAACAAGCACCCTGCATGGTGGTGACGGGATAACAAAGGATGCCGAAATCGGGGCGCACCAGGGCGGGGTTGTGGTACGTGGTGTAGCCGACCACGGAATGAGCCGCAAGGTGGCCGCCGGCTGAAGACCCCATGACGCCGATCCGCCGTGGGTTTATGCCGAAAGAATCGGCCCGTTGACGGATGGTGGCGATGGCGGCCTGGGCGTCTTCCAGCATGGCCGGATGGTGATGCCCCTGTGAACCCAGGCGATATTCAACGACGAAGCAGGCAATTCCATGCGTGCGGAAATGTTCGGCGTACCCTTTCCCTTCATGGTCGGCAAGACCTCCATAACCGCCACCCGGGAAAATGATCAGGCTGATACCGTTGTGCTGATCCGGATCGGGCAGGTAAGGCTTGATGCGGGGGATGGGCCCTGTGGAAGCGTTTTCGAGCGTTGCATGGAAGATGTTGGGATTCGGGTCATCCGCATAGAGACGATACACGACGTGATTGTCGGGGCAGGGAACATCCACCGGCGTCTGGGTGAATGGTGGATCCGGTGGATTGGATCGGATCTTTTCAGCGGCTGCCTCGACCAGCGCCTGGGCCCGGCCGCAAAGTTTCCCCTTGATGGATCCGTCAACCGGGAAGGTGTTTCCGCAGGTCTGGCATTGGGTGGTTTTCTCGTCCACGCGAATGACCCGGCAGGTGATCGGGATCGTCATTTCAGGCTCCTGGAAGACGGGGGAACATATCGTCGGCCTGCTGTGTAACATGAGGCGGGCATGGAATCAATCGGAGAAAATGGAGGCCCATGGGTACATCGCCGATAAACCCGGATCCAGACCGGCCCGGGGTCGGGCCAGCTCCACGGAGATGCACAAATCCCGGCGATACGCCTCCGCCGTATGTTCAGGTGTCTAGTAGATCATGAGGATGGTGGCGGTCATGTGAGTCATGGCGGCGGTTTCGGTATTGCCGTAGGCGCCCATGTTGATCCGTTTTCCCTGGGGGAAAGGTTCCGTGCCCCACGGATAGGCAGGGTGCCCCTTATCCATCAAGTCGCTGTTTACGTCGGAACGGACCATCGATGCGTTGGCGAAATAGCCGCCGGTAAAGGTTCCCTGACGTGACTTGAGGTGGAAGTAGGTCAAATCGTGGAAATTGGGGGCGCTGGAAACGCAGTTGGTGCCATCGGAGGGGATGTTGATCCGGCAGTGGTCGAACCTGAAGGTGCCTGCACCCACGGTATCGCTGGAGGCGTTTCCCCAGAAGATGGTGTTGGTGGCATTGACCGTCCCGTTATCACAGCGCATGCCCTCGATGTTGCCATAAACGATCGTGCAATTCTCGATATTGGCGCGTCCGGTAAATCCCAGGTAGGGATCGCCGGCCGAGAGATTGCCGCCTCGTGCATAGGTGGCGCTGTAGGGTGTGTAAATCGAATTGTAGGCGAGCAGGGTGTTTCGGAACAGGTGGTTGCCGGATCCTCCCAAATATACACCGCCGCCATAGAACGGGCGGCGATCATAGGTGGTGCTGGTTCCCTTGAGTTGGTTGTTCCGTATGACGGTGCGGACAACGGTCCAACTGCTGTTACGGAAGGCGATTCCGCCACCGGATACGGTACGGTCGTACGATGCAATGTTGGCGTTGGTGCCCAGATTGTTGGCGATGTAGCAATTCGTGATGGTGCCATACGTGTCCCATGTGTAGATGCCGGCTCCGAAATTGTATGCCGTATTGGGCGGGGCTGCGTTGCAGTTCCGGTTGTTGACGATGTGGCAATTGTCGAGGGTCAATCCCCGGTTGTAGGCGGCATAGATTCCACCGCCGTTGAGTTCGGTGTAATTGTTGGAAATGACACAGTTGCGGATCGTCGTATCGTGGCTGAACTGGATGCTCATGCCGCCGCCGGTCAGGACGCGGTCAAGGGTCATACCACGCTGGATGGTCAACCCTTCGATCCTGCCGAAGGAGTGGTCGTAGAGGTCGATGGCACGGGCCGTGTCGAGGGCGTCGATGATTGTGGTGGATGTGTTTGTGCCAATGATCTCGATGCCGTAACGCCGAACCAGCAGTGGGAAAACTTTCCAGGATGGTGCGCCTTCGGTATAGGTTGCCGCCGCGACATGGATCCTGGTTCCCTCGATGGCCGATTCAAGTGCACGGGTGATGCGTCGGAAGGCATAGAAGGGTTCATAGCCGTCATTGGAGTCATCCCCGAAGTCCGGACTGAACACGTCGCCGTTGACATACAGGTCGTCGAGATATTCCGGTAATCCTTCCCGGTGATGGTATCCGACACTGAGTGTGCCGGTGTAGGTTCCCCCGGTCGGGGAGGTCGTGTAGCCGGCCAATCCGGCGGCGTCGATGGTCTGGCTTCCCATGACGTGGCAGGGACTGGTGGGGTCCAGATAGAGGCCACGGGTGAATTTCGGATTCTCGGAGAAACAGCCGGTTCCCGCATCCCCGTTTTCCGTGTTGCTGTATTGCAGGGTAAGGCCCGCGATTGCATAAATATCGTCGGTGTTTTCCCACAGGATGGAATCGCGCACGGTGACGTTACCGTTGTTGCGGTAGATGCCGTGGTTTTGGTTGCCGGCGATCGTGCTGTTCTCGACGGTGATGGCGGCTGCCGCTTGATTGACGTAGATGCCGCCGCCATTATAGCCGTAATTCCCTTCGACATGGTTGTTGGCGATCACGCAGTTCTTGAACAGATAGGTTCCGTAGTTGACGAATATGCCGCCGCCGAACGTATAGCCGTAGTTGGGCGATGCCAACCGGTTATACCGGAAGACGGAGTCCCGGAATGTCAGGTTTCCGCTGTTGAGAAACACGCCGCCACCATAGCCATAATCGTAGTTGACCCAACCGTTGACCAGGTTGATCTCAATCACGGAATTTGAAATCAGGCCTGTGCAGTTGTCAACGTATATACCGCCTCCATACGAAAATTGGGAACCCCTGATCACGGTGTTGTTGGCGATGAGGCTGCCCAGGATGCGGATGTTGTTGACGTTGAACAAGGCAAGCCCGCCGCCGTACGAGACGCTCTTGTTGTGATTGAACCGGCAGTTGTTGAACGTGATGTCCCTGGCATTGGCGACATAAGCGCCGCCTCCCGCGCCGCCAATTGCGCCGCCGTCGAACCGGATGGAATCGAAAATGACGTTGGTGACGCCGCTGATCTGCAGGATCCGGAGTTCGCCGTTCCGATTGGTCAGAATGGTGGCGCCGGATTTTGCTCCGGGGGTGCCCGTGATTCCCTGGTAACCGCCGTAAACGAAGACGTGGGAGTTTGTCACGGTTGCTTCCTCGAACACGCGAATGGATTGCCCCCTGACATAAACGATGTTGGTCTGGCCGGACATGCAATTGCGCAACGCCTGGCCCAGGGAGGTGTAGGCGTCCGTCCAGTTGTAACCGGTGCCCCGTCCGGCTGCTGTCGCGGAAACATAACGAATGGCATTCCGTCCGAAGGGCATCGGGGGAGATGCCCAGTTGGTACCGTATACATTGACCGCATAACAGGTGTAGAAGTAATTCGAGTTGGCCAAAATGGTGATGTTCGTCTGGAACGTGTCGGCCTGCAGACCGAGTGAACGGACATTCTGCCAGAGGGCCGTTGAATTTCCCTGTTCCTCGAATCCCCAGCAGACATAGACCTGGGGTATGCTGCCGCCCGTACTGGTGACGCGTCCCTTCAGGGTTACGAGCGTGTTGGACACCGGTACGACGCCTTCGTTTTCCACTTCCGGTTTAGCCTGGCCGGCGATGAAGGACTCGGTGGTGGGTGCCCAGGCGGTATCACCGGCGGCGTTCGACGCAAAAGCGCGGTAATAATACGGGGTGGCATTGACCAGGTTGTAAACCCGTTTGGTGAAATTGGCGGGGCTGTCCAGGCGGCTTACATACACATTGGTGGTCCAGGCGGCCGGATTGTTGGTTCCATCCGAAGCTCCGTAATAGAACCACAGATCGACGCCGGGGCTGCCGATCTTTACCAGGGTTGCGTTCAGGTTGGCCGCATTCGTCGAGACGGCGTTGACCGGGCGGTTGGTTACCGTCAGGGGCGGTGACTTGGATGCCACCGGGGTGTTTCCGTAGGCGCCCATGTTCACGATTCCGCCATTGGGGGCAGGTTCGTACGTTGGCATGATTCCGGGATAGCAGCGGTCAATCAGGTAACTGGTAATGGTCGGGTGCGTGGTCCAGCTTCCCCCGGAGAAGAAGCCGTTGATGTAGTGGCCGTATTGTGACCGGAGGTGGAAGAATTGTTCATCCACGAAATTCGGGGTTACCGAGATGCATCCATAGATCCCTTCGCGGTCGCCGTCCTCGATATTTGAATAGAACAGCTTGGCGGAGAATTCAGCGCCTTCATAGATGTCATCTCCGTTGCCCCACAGGATGCTGTTGCTGACAACCACCGTTCCCTGCGCCCACAGGCCGTTCGGCCCCTCGGAGGAGGATGAATTGGTGCCGTTGTTGACGATGGTGCTGTTGACGATGTTCACGATGCCGTTGGCATAGATCCCGTCGGCGTAATTCGCCCTCGCGTAACCCAGGTTGTTGTTGCCGATCACCAGGCAGTTGGTCAGGGAGTGGGGGCCGCCCGATACGAACGCGATGCCGGCGCCTTGCTCGGTCTGATAGCTGGCCAGGTAGATGTTGTTGTTACGGACGACCGACCGGTTGAGGGAGACGCTGCCGCCCGCCACATAGATGCCGCCCCCCTGGATGGTGCCGTTCCAGGGGCCCGGGGCTACCACGCTCTGGTTGGCTTCGATCATGCTGTCGCTGATGACCGCGCTGCTGTCGCGAAAAGCCATACCGACACCCCGGGGCATGGCATTGGCGCCGCCGTTGAGCGTGTTGGAGGCGATGACGCAATCGACGATCCGGATGTCGGTGGCATTCACCACGTCCAGGCCGGCGCCGTATTCCAGGATGCCGGGGATCATGTAATAGCCGTTCCGTATGGCGACACCTTCGAGTCTGCCGAAAGACAGGTCCGGGATGGACATGACGCGGATCTGGGTCGGGTCGCCGGGAGCTGCGAATACGGTGGTGTTCCGGTTGGTGCCTTTCAGGTGTACCCCGGCCGTATCGAATACCAGGGGGAAGGTTTCGCCGCCGGCCTGGTTGTAGGTTCCCTTGGCCACATGGATGTGGGTGCCGATATCCACCCTCGACAGGGCGCGCGTTATGGTCCGGTAGGCCGTTGCCCAACTGGTGCCGGCGTTGGTGTTGTTGCCGGTCGGGGAGACGTAGATACGGGGCAGGGGATGCACGCCCGGATAATGGTAACCGAGGTCCACGTTGCCGGTGTCCGCGGTCCCGTTGGTCTGGGTCGTTTTACCCGTAAGTCCGGCTGCCGCGACACTGCGGCTTCCGGCGTTGACACACGGATTGCCCGGGGACAGGAAGAATCCCTGCTCAAGACCGGGATTGACCGAAATGTTATTGTTGATGCCCACCTGTTGCCCGTTGCCGATGTTGCAATTGAAAGTCGCTACGATGGCACTATTGGTAACGTCCTGCTCGTTGCGCCACAGAATACTGTCGCGAATCGTGGTGGTGGCAATCCCGCGGACCCCTTCGCCCTTGTTGCCGGCGATGGTACAGTTTTCCAGGGTCAGGGTGCCGGCCGAATGATAGACGCCGTCGCCCTGTGAATAGGTCGGGTTGTCGAGGTATCCCCACCCGTAATTCTGGACCATCAGGCAGTTCCGTACGAGATGTGCTCCACCTTGCACGGACAGACCGGCTCCCCGGGCGTATCCCGCATTCGCGGAGGATCGCGCGGTGTTGTAGAACAGGATGGAATCGCTGACCGTCCATCCGCCGTTCTGCAGGTGCATGCCGGCGCCAAACAGTTCGTAACTGGTTACGATGGCCTGCTGGCGGTTTCGTCCAATCCAACAGTTGGAGATCATGCCGTAGCTGTTGTAGGCATAAAGGCCGCCACCATAGGTGTAAATGCTGCCGGCCGAGCAGGTGTTGTTGGAAATGATGCATCCGTTGATCAGGATATTGGTTGAATTGAAAATATCGATACCGGCCCCGTTGCCGTTGAGGAAGCCCGAGGTGATGGTGAGACCTTCCAGCGCGACATTGGCGACATTCTGGATGGATATGATCCGGATATTGTTGCCCGGATAACGGTTGAGGATGGTGGGGTACAAGGTTGAATTCTGCAGGCCGGGATTTCCGACCCCCTCATATCCCCCCCGTAACGATACGTTCGAACGGGTCAGGTCCAGTTGGGCAAACATCTGGAATGCGCCACCGGCGCCACCCTTGAGGTGGATGCGGTTGGTTTTGGTCGAGCTGCAGGCCGCCAGCGCGTCGGCGATCGTGGTGAATGCGTTGGGCCAGTTATAACCCTGGGCGGAACCGGCGGCCAACGTGTTGACATAGACCATCTTGTAGGCGCCGAAATCCATGGCGGGATCGGCCCAGCTTGATCCGGCGGAGTTGGTTGCGTAACACCGGAAGAAATAATTTTCGCCGGGCACCGTTGCGACCACCATTTCGAATGCCCCGGTTTGTATGCCGATGTTTTCGACACGATCCCAGGCTGCGGTGGAGGTCCCGGCTTCAGACGTGCCCCAGCAAATGTAAGCGCGGGTTGCGGCGCCGCCGTCACTCAGCAGTTGTCCCTGCAAGGTGATGGAGGCGGTCCCGTCGTTCAGCACGCCACGGTTCTCAACCTCGGGTGGAGAGGGTTTCGCAACGAAATTGGTGGAAGGGGTGGCCCAGGCGCTGCCACCGCCGCTGTTGGAAGCAAAGACGCGGTAATAGTAGGTGGCCCATGCCGTCAATCCTTCAATCTTGGACCAGAAACTGGCCGGTGTATTGTAACGGCCCACGTAGACATTGGTGGCCCAGGCGGTGGGATTGTTGGTGCCGTCAGTTGCACCCCAATAGAACCAGATGTCGACATCCGGGCTGCCGATGTTGTCCAGTTGTCCCCGCAGGATCGCGCTGATGGGGGAGATGCCGGAGGGTGCCAGGTTCTGGATGGCCAGGGGATGTGATTTTGAAGCGACCGGGGTGTTTCCGTAGGCGCCCATGTTCAGTCGTCCGCCATTGGGATCCAGTTCCAAAGTGAAGGACGCCGCGGGATTGCCGGCATCGATCGCCGGGCTGAGTTCTGCGCCGTTTACCCAGCTGCCGCCCTCGAAGAATCCGCCGGAATATTGGCCGTAGGGAGATGAGAGGTGGAAGGTGTTGGTTTCGCTGAACCGGGGATCCACGTCCGTGCATCCGTCAATCAGGTAGTTGTCCCCGTCCTCGATGATGGAATGGTTGAGGCGGATGCTGCCAACCACGTTCTCATAGATATCGTCGCCGTTTTGCCAAAGGATGCTGTTGTTGGCCCAGGCTGCCCCCCCGATCCGGTAAATGCCGTGGGTCTGGTTTTTGGCCAGCGTACAATTCTCGAATGTCGTATTTCCGCCGTCCAGCCACAACCCCAGGCCGTAATTGCCGGCAATCAGACAGTTCCGGAATAGGACTGTGCCGGAGGGTCCGATAAAGATGCCATCCCCCCGGGCCGGTTGGTAATTGTTGGAAGGGAAGCTGTCGTTCTTGGCGATGATCGTATGGGAAACTTCGGCGACCCCGTTGATGTATACGCCGCCACCGCCATTGCGGGCATGCAGGTAATCGCCGCGCGCGACGTTGTGCATGATGATGCAGTTCGTCATGAACAGGGAACCGCTGACGGATGCCACCCCGCCGCCATTACCGTGCTGGAGGTTTGAGGACGAAAGGGTATAGGCCCGGTTGGAATTGACCACGCAGTCCACCATCGTCAACGAACTGTTCTGGCTGCAGATGGCACCTCCGTAGATGTTACCACCGTTCACCGTGGTCAGGTAGCAGCGGTTGCTGACGAAGTTGCAACTGTCGAAGATCACACGGGTACTGTTGTCGATCAGGACTGCCCCGCCGCTGCCGGTGGGATGGCTGGCGCTGCGGGGATGGCCGTTGGTGAATGTGATGTTCTGGATCAATCCATCCTTAACTCCGGAGATATCCATGAGGCGATGATAGGCTACAGGATTCCTGGTAATAATGGTTTTCCATGTGGCGGGATTATTGGTGCCGGGGGTGCCCGACACGCCTTGGTAGCCGCCAATGATGCGGACGTAGGGTGTGGTGCAACTGATGGGAGTGCTGAGGACAAAGCGGCCTCTGGCAGCCCCCGCCACGAAGATCTCGTTGGATACCGTGGGGGCGGCGTTCAACGCCGCCTGTAACGAGGTAAACGCCGTGATCCAGTCCGCCCCGGTGGTGTTATTGCCCGCGGTCGAGACATAGCGTTCGCCCCAGGTCGTGAACATGATCTTTGCCGACCAGCTTGATCCGGTGTTGTTGGTGGCAAAAAGGCGGTAATGATAGGTTGTCCGGGGCAACAGGCTGACGGCGTTGTAGGCGACAGGATCAAGGCTGTTGAAGTTGGAGCCGACCAGCATGACCTTGTTCCATGCGCTGGTGCTGGTTCCGCCGTCGGTGGTTCCGTAACACGCATAGACCTTGGTCGGGATACCGCCGTCGTGCACCAGCACGCCGTTCAGGGTGGCGGTGCGGGTACGCAAGTTGGCGACCGGTCGCGAGGCGACCTTCACGGCTGTTGCCTGGTCGCTAATGGTCCCCGGCAAAACGAAGGTACTTCCCGCTTGCTGGTTGGCGTGGGAAGCCCAGGCCCAGTCGGCGGAGCGGGTGCCCTTGGAGATCCGAACCTCATCCATGAGGCCTTCAAAATGGTTGCCGTTTCCATTGTAATCGCTGCCGATTCGTGCGAGGCCTGCAAGACCTACGGTTGCCTGGTAAAACAATGGATCACCGCCGGGTTGACCGTCTACATACACGCTACAGGTATTGGCGCTGCCATCGAATGCATACAGGGCATGACGCCAGCGGCCGTCATTGACCCCGGTGCCCATGTTGCCCCGCCAGGCGTTTGAATCGTAGTACGCCAACCGGCCGATTTCCGGCCAATTCAGGGCGGTGATGATGCGCCCACCGGAAAAATCCGTGAAATAGGCGTTGAGTGCTGCATCCGAACCCTTGAACCAGAATTGGATGGTGAACATCCGCTGGGCCGGGAGCGTGGGTGCATAGGTTAGCCCGGTGATGTTGATCCGCCGCAGGCCGGCAAAATCCTGGCCACCACCCACGATGCCCTCGGCGTCGATACACCCCTGGTTGATGCCGTGGTAATTATTGGGGGAAGAATCGATAAACTTCCCGGCGGCATTGGTGGCGTTCAAATGCCACACCGCGAGGAAATCCTCCGTCCAGGTGGCGCCGTTGGTGGTGTAAGCCGGTGGGGTGGTGCGGGCCGGGTCACCCCAATAGGCCCAGAACGTGGTGTTGGTTCCGGATAGCCTGGGAAGCTGGACCCACACGGGGGACTCGCCGGTCCGGTCCCAGCGCTCGATTTCATGATTCAGGAGGGTGGTTCGGTCCGCGTTGACGAAACGCAGGTCGCCGCCGGTGGCCGGCGCGGCCATCTGGTCATAGTTGAACCCGTCGATGGATTCGTTGAGCTTCACCACCACGGGAAAATTGATCAACGTTTCGGAACGCGTATAACCCGGCACGGTGATCTTCATCCAGTACAGCATGCCGCTATCATCGTCGTTGATGAAACCGGTGCCACGCGCCCGGTACAGGCGGGCATTGGTGGGGGTGGCCAGGTTAAAGAGAAACTGTTCCGACGGCCATTCGTCCTGGGTGTCGCTGTTGACGGTGACCGTGAAGGTATGGGACGTTACGACCGGGGTGAAGGTCAGGAGTCCGCTGGCGGCGGTATAGTCGGAACCCGCCAGTGCGGTATTGTTGGCCGAGCTGTAATTGACCGTGGCGTTGGTGGGGCCGCTGATCGAAACGGTGAAGGTGGCGTTGGTTGTGCCGGCGTTGCCCTCGGTCACCACGGCATCGCCGATGGAAATGGAAAAGCCCTTGTATTGCAGCCCGGTCAGGTAAATGCGCTTCTTGACGGGGTCATGAACCACCTGTACGCCGGAGGCATCCCACAGCGCAGGGTTGAGCGAAGCGATGTCGACCTGGCAGGTGCCAGGCAGGGTTGCCATCCATCCGTTGTACGTGATCAGGTCAAACTGATCGCCGGCCTGGGCGACCCCACCGGCATCCTTGATGCGCACGCGCCAGGTACTGTTGAGCGTCAGGTTGCCGCCCACCTGGAGGAGATCGGAGCCGGATGGACCGATTTCCCACTCATACGTTGAATCATTCTGCCAGATGTTGTGACTGGTGGCACGGAGAGTTCCAACCCCTCCGTTGCCGGGAGCCAGGACTCCTTTGGTATTCACGGTGAGTTGCCCGACCATGCCGGTGCCGCTCAACGTCGCCCCAATGGGGTGTCCCACAATGACAAGCCCGGCGCCGTTGTAGCAGACCGTGGTCAGGTGGTTGGCGTTGGTGTGGGTGCCATTGATGCGCAGGTCGCCGGTATAGATGCGGGTTTCGGAACTGTGGGTGTTCTTGGCGGTCAGTTCGAGCAGCCCGTCCCCAAACTTGTACAACCGCCGGGCCGTGGCGTCGCCGTTGGAAATGATGCCGGTGATGCGCGCGTAGTCGTTGGTGGACTGTGGATTGTCAAACGCGAAGAAATAACGATCACCATAGAGGCCGATGTCGTTTTGGAGCGTGACTACATCGTTGGCGGTCCGGGACCCCATGAGCAGATATTGACCGCGGAACCCGTTGACGGCCGCGGAGTTGATCGCGGCACCACCGGAGAGATTGACTGTCAGGGGGCCGCCGTAGGCCGCAAATCCGCCGGAGGCATTCCAATAGACGCCGCCATCCACCGCTCCGATGGTCCTGGTGAAGGTCCCGCTGGTTTCCAGGGCGGTGGGATAATTGTAGCCGGGTTCGTTGAAGTAAAGGCGAGAATTGGAGGGCAGGCCGATGCCGTCCATGGCGCGCAATACCCCGAGCGATATATAGGTTACACCGGTGTAGGCATTGGTCCCGGAAAGCCACAACGTGCCGGTTCCCACTTTGTTCAGGTAGCGTGCGGTTGCATCGCCGTTGGAGATTTGCCCGGACATCCGGGCAAAATCGTTCGGGGTATTGGTGTTGTCATACACGTAGATGTTGCGGTTGGCGTATAGACCGATGTTGTTCCGTAAATTCACGATGTCGGTGGCATTGGACGAACCGAAGAGCAGGTTCTGCCCGTTGAATCCGGTCAGATTGTTGTTCCATGCCAGGGTGATGCCGCCTTCCAGGTTGACGGTCAGGGGGCCGCCATATGCCGAGAAACCTCCCCGGGATTCCCAGTATACCTCGCCGGCACCGTTGCCGATGTTGCGCGTGAACGTGCCCTGCGATTCAAACACGCCGCTCGCCCGCACCTCGGTGAGCCCGCTCAGATACAGGCAGCTGGTGGCGGGCAATCCGGTTCCGTGAATTGCCCCGAGTACCCCGTCATTGATGTAGGTGATGCCGGTATAGGTGTTGGTGCCGGTAAGGTACAGGGTGCCGTCGCCGGTTTTCCGGAAATTACGGCCGGCAACATCCTGGCTAATCAGGCCGGAAAGATAGGCGATGTCGCCGACCGATGCGCCGTTGTCGAATACCCGGACATAATTGTTTGCCTGGTTCAGCTGGATGGGGTTTGTCAAGCGTACGATGGCGTTGGCCTGTTGGGATCCCAGTTGCAGATACTGGGCGTTGAATCCGGCGGTGGGACCGGTCCAGACCAATAGTCCACCGCTGTTCAATGTGACGGTCAGATCACCGCCATACCCTGCGAATCCGCCGTGGGTTGTCCAGCGCACTTCGCCGTTGCCGCTGCCGATATTGCGGAAGAATGTCCCCTTGGATTCCAGAATGCCGGGCAGGCTCTCGGTGTCGGATGAGAATTCAAGGTAGCCACTGGTCCCCCCGGACGGCAGGCCGATGCCGTTATCGGCACGCAAATATCCCCGCTCAATGACGGTCCGGCCGGTATAGGTGTTGGTGCTCTGCAGGATCACCCAGCGGTTCAGGGTGGCCGTTTCGCCCATGGACAGATAAGCGGATCCGGCCAGTGCATTGGACAGGATGGTGTCATTAAAACTGTATTTAGTCGTTGCGGTGATGGTGCCTGGGACGGTTACCCGTCCACTGTCCAGCACCAGGGTCCCGATGTTGAGCGGGTTGGCCAGGGTCAGCCGGCGGCCGCTTCGAACCGTTACCGTCGTCCCGGTGGCGGTCAACGTGGCGTCGGACAGGTTGAGGTCAAGCCCGGATAATGTCAGGGATTGATCCACCCACAGGTCGCGTGTTATGCCGGTCCGGTTAAAAGCTCCGTTGCGCAGGTCCAGGCTGCCGATACGCAGGGACCGGTCCACGTTGACCACGCCGTCCTGGAGGATCAGGTTAAGGCCACGAACCGTGCCCTCCTTGATCGTAAACCAGGATCCGTTGATCAGATAAAGTGTGCTGGCTGACAGGGAGCCGCCGGTGTTCAAGGTGATGAATCCACGTGCATTCCAGATGCCGCCGTCCACCACGGCGCCGGCCGGCACGGTCATGGCGGTGTTCTGGGAGAGGGTGGCGACCTTCAAGCGGGAGGAAGCGCCCAGCGTGAAGGGGCCATCGAGGGCCAGATCAACGCCTGCGAGATGGCCATCAAGCGACAGGGAAGCATTGGGGGAGAGGTACATGGTTTCGAAGTTGGTCACGACGCCGTCGATATCCAGTGTGCCGAGTTGTGCATTGATTACACGGGCGGAGAGTTGGTTGCCGGCGCCTACCCGCACCGTTCCGTTGTTCAGGTCCAGGGTGTTGACGGCATGGTTGGCTTCCACCGTGACGGTGTCGGGGGCGGTGTTGACAATGGCCCGGGTGGTGTTGATGGGGTAGGCGGGGGGGCCACCGGTCCATCGGGAGTCGCCCCAGTTCCCGTCCCCGGCGCCATCCCAGGTAAGGGTATTGGCCGGAGTGCCGGTTTGAACGGTCAAACCCGTCAGGTAAATTCGTTTCCCGATGGTGTCATGAACCACCGAGATGCCGGCGGTGTTCCATCGGGAAAGGTTGCCGACCAGGCTGGTATCGATGGCGGGGGCGTTATAGGTGCATGTGCCGGTATAGCGGAAAAGGGTGAATTGCTGACCGGCGGTGGCGCTGCCGCCGGCATCCTTGAATCGGATGGTCCAGGGGCTGCTCAGTGTGAGTGTGCCGGTGACGTTGACACAACCGCCGGTGGTTCCCAAATCCATCTGGTAGACGGCGCCGCTGTTGAGGATTGTATTGCCGGTGGCCCGGAGGGTGCCACCCCGGCCGTTGCCCGGCGCCAACACACCGAGAATATTGACCGTCAACTGTCCCACCATGCCGGTGCCGCTGAGTGTGGCCCCCGCAGGCATGCCATATTGGGGAACCGTCCCGGCGTAGCAGACGGTGCACAGATGATTGCCGTTGGTGATGGTTCCATTGACGCGCAGTTCGCCAACATAGATTCGGGTTTCGGTGGTATAGGTGTTCTTGGCGGTCAGTTCAAGCAACCCGTCGCCCCCCTTGTACAATCGGCGTCCGGTAGCGTCCCCGTTGGAGAGCACACCCGTAATCCGTGAACGGTCATTGGTGGAATGGGGATTGTCATAAATCCAGATCCAACGATTGCCGCGAAGTTGGATGTCGTTTTCGAACGTGACGACATCATTGGCGGTTCGTGATCCCAACGTGACATACTGATCGCGGAACCCGGCTGTTGCACTGTTCCATACGATCGGGGCTCCACCTTGCAAGTTGACCGTCAAGGGGCCTCCGTAGGCTGCGAATCCGCCATTTACTGAAGCCCAGTACACCTGTCCGGCAGAGGTGCCGATGTATCGGGAGAACGTTCCGCTGGATTCCAATACGGTGGGATAAAAATACGTGGTGTAGTTGAAATAGATGCGTGAATTGGTGGATATGTTGATGCCGTCAATCGCCCGCAGGGCTCCGAATGAAATATAGGTAATGCCGCTGTAGGTGTTGGTGCCGGTGAGCCAAAGAGTGCCGGGGCCGAGTTTTTGCAGATAGCGGGCGGTTGCATCGCCATTGGACAAGGTTCCGTGCATGCGTGCCACGTCGTTGGGCGTGTTGGTGTTGTCATAGACCACGATCGAGCGGTTTGCGCGAAGTTCGACAGGGTTCATGAAATGAACCATGTCGTTGGCTGTGCGTGACCCGAAAGACAGAACCTGGCCATTGAACCCGATGGTGGCAGAAGTCCAGTTTAGAACCGTGTTGGTCTCCAGACGTAGCGTTAGCGGGCCACCATAGGCGGCAAATCCACCGGTTTGTTCCCAGTAGACTTCTCCCGGCAGGGTTCCGATATTACGATTAAGCGTTCCGCTGGCCTCATAGACTCCGCTGGTAAGAGGCCAGGATGAACCGCTCAAATACAAGGGGCCATTACTGGATAGCCCGGTTCCGTATATTCCCCGGATGACGCCATCATCGATACGGGTAATTCCTGTGTAGGTATTTGTTCCGCCAGAGGGATTTAACCAGAGTGTTCCATAGCCTGTTTTGCCGATCCCATCAGTCTGAACAAGGATATTTGTTTCAGATATAATGGTTATGGGAGGCACAAAATAATCAACACCAAATAAACGTGCGCTTATTAAGCAGATGATGGCTAAAATGCCGGCCCGTGGCGACAAGCCGAATGTAGCACCAAATTGCCGGCTCGTATGCAAGTTTCCCCCGATCCGGACACATCCTGCATGTTGTTTTTGTCGATGCATTAAGATCTCGTGAAAGACCCCTTCTTTTCTCCTACATTGTATAATTTTAGACGCCTTGAGTCAATGGCATCTTCCGGCCGTCAGCGGTTCCAAATACTGGTAAGGAAGAGGCTGGATTGAGCGAGGGAAGCAAAAGGGATTGAGACGAGGGCATATCGAGGAGGCC
>Ga0156641_1009_pt1 | contig 17805 bp, 23 predicted proteins | sample RifOxyC3_FD_110715 | JGI IMG/M metagenome (GOLD analysis project Ga0156641, IMG submission 110715) | Lentisphaerae bacterium RIFOXYC12_FULL_60_16 | reverse complement strand
GGACCAACCGATGCGGGTACCATACAGGGTCATAATCGGTTTGCCAAGCAGGGAACGCTACGGTCAGCGGATTTGATGTTGAAGTGCCAAACCCCGGATGTAGACTCTGCCGCATGCCTTTTTTTGAGATCGTGGTGATTGGTTTGGGGTTGTCGATGGATGCGCTGGCCATATCCATCACCAGTGGTGTCACGCTCCGGCCGTTTCATCTCCGACATGCCATGGCGCTTGGGTGCTGGTTCGGCGGGTTTCAGGCCTTGATGCCGTTGTTGGGCTGGCTGGTGGGCAATCGTTTGAGCACCTGGATCAGTTCATTTGATCATTGGGTGGTGTTCGGCGTGCTGGTGTTTATCGGTTGCAAGATGATCTATGAGTCGTTCCGGATTTCCGAAGTCGAAGCAAAAGCACCGACCTTGGATCATAAGGTTTTATTTGTGCTGGCGCTGGCGACCAGCGTTGACGCGCTGGCGGTCGGATTCAGTTTTGCCTTGCTGGATGTGGCCATCATGATGCCGGCGATCATCATCGGCGGGGTGACCTTCCTGGTGTCGTTTTGCGGGGTGATAATCGGTGACCGGTTCGGGCATTTGTTCGAGCGCAAGGCGGAAGTGCTGGGCGGATTGGTCCTGATCGGTATGGGGATTCGAATCCTGGTCATACACTTGACCGGTGTTGTGGATTAAAGGAAGGGAATGATACATGCAGATTACGTCGGGGTTGATGGAAGGCCAGGTCTTGCAGCGTAACCGGAAGAACCAGGCGTCGGCCGTGCTGTGCGGGGAATGTGCAGGCGAGGGTGCGGTTGAAGTCCGTGTGCAGGCCAAACAACGGCCGCTCAAGGGGTGGAACTGGAAGCGGGCCGGCAAGGCGGTTGGCGGCCGGTTTGAGGTGAAGCTGGCGGGGATCCCGGCCGGGGGACCGTATCGTCTCGAATGCCGGGTGGTTCAGGGTTCCCGCACCACGGACCGCCTGACCGTGCGCGAATGGTTCGTGGGTGATGTATGGTTTTTGGGCGGCCAGAGTAACATGCAGGGCATCGGGAACATGGCCGATGCGCCCAAGCCGCACCCGCTGGTGCGCGCATTCTACATGCGGGATGAATGGGGACTGGCCGTCGATCCGCTTCATATTCTGGCGGAAGCGGTGGACCCGGTCCATAACGGCGGGGTCCGCATGTCCGGCGAGGCGCTGCAGCGGCTGATCCGCAACACCTTCAAGGGCGTTACGGCGGGCGTGTATTTTGGCCGGGAAATGGTGGAGCGAACCGGTGTGCCGCAGGGGCTGGTTTGTTGTGCGCATGGCGGCACCAGCATGGACCAGTGGAATCCGGAGTTGCGCGACCAGGAAGGCAAGTCGTTGTATGGCGCGATGGTTCGGCGGTTCCACAAACTGGGCCAACCGGTGCGCGGCATCCTCTGGTACCAGGGTGAATCCGATGCCTCCGAGATTTCGGCCCAGGTCTACACGGAAAAAATGGAACATCTGGTGGCGGCCAGCCGGCGCGATTTCAACGATTCGACCCTCCCGTGGGTGGTGGTGCAGATCGGCCGTGTGGTCGCACCCGGTTGGACCGCGAAATGGTGGAATGTCGTCCAGGAAGCCCAGCGTCGTCTGCCGGAACGGATCAAGCGGCTGGATGTGGTGCCATCCGTTGATCTGAACCTGGATGACGGGATTCATATTTCCGGGCGGGATTTTGCCGTGTTGGCCAATCGCCTGGCGCGGGTGGCTGACCGTTTGGCCATGGGCAATCGCAGGGAGTCGGGTGGCATTCAGCCGATATCCGTCAAATCCTTTTGCCGGATCCGTCGTCCGGCCCCGGCCGTATTCGGGATCGAGGTGGTGTTTTCAGGGGTGTCGGGCGAGTTGCGGTCTGCCGGCCGGCCGGTTGGCTTTACCGCGGTCGATCCGGATGGGAAGCCGTACCCGGTTATCTTCAAGACCGAGTTGAAGGGCAACCGCGCCTACCTGTATACGGTGACTGCTGCCGATACGGTCTGGGCCTTGAGCTATGGATCGGGGTGTGATCCGGTATGCAATGTCACCGATGCACAGGGAATGGGGGTCCCGGTTTTCGGACCGCTGTCCCTGAGCGGCTTGAGAGGCTCGGCGTTTCTGGTCCGCTGGAAGATCCGGGGGCCTTTTGCCGCTGGTGAAAACCTGTCCACGGAACCCGTTCCGCCGTCGAATCCGGATTTGGCGGACTGGCGGACCCCGTTTTCGGTTACCCCTGCGTTGGTCATGCCGCAGGATGTACAGAAACCGGTACCGGGCTGGTTCTGTTTCCGGACGGCATTCCAGGCGGATGCGGAACGTACCGTGATGTTGTCCATGGGTGCTGATAGTCCTTACAAGGTGTGGTTGAATGGCGCGGAAGTTGCCTGCAACAAACAGGCAACCAATCCGTGCAATCCGGATGAGTACCGGCACCCGGTGACCGTGCGGGCCGGACGGAACGACCTGGTGGTGCTGTTCGATGGTCGCAACGGCATGGGCTGGGGGATTGCCGCCCGTTTCCTGGCGGTCAACAAGCGCGAGGAGTTGCCGAAAACCGCCATCCAGGAATTGCAGGATCCGCAGGGGTGATGCACAGGTGTCGTGGCCCTTGGGGTCAGGCCAGGCAGCGGCGGATGCAATCCGCCATGCCGCGGAGGAATGAGGCGGTGCCGAACTGCCGGGCGTGGGTGCGGATGACCGCCGGGTCCCAGCTTTGCGTGGCGGCCTGTTCGACGGCGTCGCGCAGGGCGGGTTCGGTGGGTTCTGTGAAGAACCGACCGGTGATGGTGTCGCGTACGGTTTCGAGCGCGCCGCCGCGGCCGAAGGCCACCACGGGTTTGCCGCAGGCCTGGGCTTCGAGTGGGACAATGCCGAAATCCTCTTCACCGGGAAACACCAGCAACCGGCAGTTCCGGTACAGGTCGAGTACCCGGTCATCGGGTTGCCAGTCCAGGAACCGCACGTTCGGACCGGCCCGGGATTCGAGGCGGGCCCGTTCACTGCCGACCCCGACAATGCGCAGCGGGAACCCGGATTTCGAATAGGCGGACACGGCCAGTTCGATCCGCTTGTAGGGGACCAGCGCCGAAACAATCAGATCGAAGTCGCGGGTGCCGGCGGTTGACCCCGGGGTGCAGCGGTCGGTGTCCACGGGCGGGTAGACCACATCCGATTCCCTGCCGTAGAACTGCCGGATCCGGTCCTGCACATGGCGGCTGATGGCTACGAAACGGGTTACCCGTTGCGCGGTGGCGCGGTCCCAGTGCCGGAGCCAGGCGAGCAGGGGACGCACCGCCAGGGCCCGCAGGGGCTTGCTCCCGAAGTATTCCTCAAAAAACGTCCAGGCATACCGCATGGGGGTGAAACAATAGCAGAGGTGGGGGGTGCCGTGGGCCGGCCGCAGGCTCTTGGCCACGCAATGGCTGGAGGTGAGCAGCAGGTCGGCCGGCGGAAGCCGGAACTGTCCGACAACAAAGGGGAACACCGGCAGAAAGGACCGGTAATGCCGCCGCATACCGGGGATCTTCTGGAGCCATGACGTGTGAATGGGGTGTTGGTTGATGGCGGATGAAATGACATCCGGGTAATGCAGGAGTGTGTGGATGGGGGCGTTGGGAAAGACCCCGCACAGGGTTTCCAGCACGCGTTCGCCGCCGCGCATCCCGGTGAGCCAGTCATGGCCGAGCAGGATGGAACGACGGGAAAGGTCGGACGGGAAAACGCCGGCATCGGTGGTGGCGGATGAGGGGGGGACGGGTGGGGTCATGAGGTTTTAAGCAGTTCGTTGTAGAGGGTAAGGGTTTCCGTGGCGGTGCGTTCCCAGGTGAATCGCCGGGCCTGTTCGATGCCGCGTGCGCGGAGCCGGGCGCGTTCGGCCGGATCGGCCAGCAGGCGGGTGAGGTGGACGGCAAACCCATCCTCGTCGTCGGGCTCCAGCAGGACGGCGGCATCGCCGGCGACTTCCGGCAGCGATGCAGCGTTGCTGGAAAGGACGGGCAGGCCGGACGCCATGGCCTCGAGCACCTGGAGGCCGAACCCTTCGTAACGGGAGGGGTGTACCAGCAGGTCGGACTGCTGGTAGGTTCTTACCAGATCAGCATCGGACAGGTAGCCGGTCCAGTGGACGATATCGGTGATCCCGAGCGAGTTGGCCAGTGCCTGGGCTTCGGGGTAGCGGGGGTCGGGTGAGCCGGCGATGGAGAGGCGGATCGGGAACGGGCAGAGGGTCCGTGCCTTGGCCACCGCGCGCACGAGGACGGTCAGGTTCTTGTAGGGGTCGGCCCGGCCGACGTAGAGGAGGCGACCCGGCCGGTCCGGGGTGGGCATGACGGGTGGATCGGGGGGTGGCTGGAATTTGGATTCCACACCATTGTAGATCACGTGGACTTTACCGGTCTGGCGGGCGGGGATACGCAGGATGCGGGTGATGTCGTTACGGGAGGCGCGGCTGACGGTGATGATGCCGTCCGCGCGCCGGGCGATCTGGCGCATCAGGAATCGATAGAGGGGTGCCAGCCGGGTTTTGCGGGCCTTGGGCGTGGCTTCGGGGAACAGCATGGGAATCATGTCGTGCAGGGTGACCACGGCACGGATACGGCCGCGCCGGCCGGCCGGGAAGGCCGCCAGCGGCAGCATCGCGTTCGGTGCATGGTACAGGTTTGCATGTTCCCGGAGCAGCAGCCACGGGAGCCGCCATTGATTGGAAGGATCGAACAGCCCGTAGGGAACCAGCCGGGTCTGGAAAGCCGGATGGCCGGCAATGCCGGTTTCGGTGATGGTGCGGTCCCGGATGGCAGGATCCTGGAACAGGAGCAGGAAGCGATGGGAGGACTCGAGGCGGGCCAGGCCGGCAATCAGGCTGCGCGTGTAATGGCCGATGCCCGAGATTTCCGGGAAGATCCAGCGTGCGTCGATGACAATAGTCATGGCGTGGATCCTTGGTTGTTTGGGCCGGTTCCGGGCTGTGGGGACAACCCGTAGGCGGCGGCGGTCATGCGGGCAGTCTGGTCCCAGGTGAATCGGGCGGCCTGCTGGCGTCCTTCCCGGATAAGGCGTTCGCGCAGGGTCGTGTCGGTGCAGGCGCGTTGCAGGGCGTCGAGCCAGGCGTCGTGGTTGAAGGTGTTCAGCACGAGTGCGGCGGCGCCGAGTACCTCGCCCAGTGATCCGCCGTTGGAGGATACCACCGGTGTGCCGCAGGCCATGGCTTCCAGCGGGGGGAATCCGAACCCTTCGTAATGGGACGGCATGACCAGGCAGGAGGCGCCTGCGTAGAGGGCCGGCAGGTCGTGGTCGTCGATGAATCGGATCCAGCGGATGGAGCCGGTTCGACTTGAGGTTTGCATGCGGCGGACAATGGGTTCGTATTTCCAGCCCGGCATGCCGGCAATCACCAGTTGGCCGTCGAACCCGGACCAGCGTTCGAACAGGTCGATGAGGAAGGGGTAGTTCTTGCGCGGCTCGAGAGTGCCGACCGCCAGCAGGTAGGGGCCGTCCAGGGAGAGCCGTTGCCGGGTGGCGGTAATGGCCTCCGGTGATTGCGGGGTGAATTGCGGTCCGATCCCGTTGTAGACGGGGAAGATCCTGGATCGGTCGATGGGGTAGATGTCGGCCAGTTCATCGGCGCTGAAACGGGACACCGTGATGATTGAATCGGCGCGGCGGAGGGTGGCGGGCAGGGTGGCGGAGAGGTAGTCCAGGTTCCGCTGTTCGGCGAATTCCGGGAAACGGACGAAGCTCAAGTCGTGGATGGTGACCACTGCCCGGCCGCGGCGGAGCGGGGGAATGGTGAAGTTCGGGAAATGGTAGAGGTCGGCCGGGCCTGTAAACCAGTCAAACGGGGGGAACCGGATGGTTTTCCATGCCAGTTGGGCCAGGCGGCCGGGGCACCAGGTGATGGGGTGGAGGCTGTCGGCGGGCATACCGGCGGGGCGTCCCTTGCCCTGGAAATCGAAATAGGAGAGCTGGAGGGTATGGCCGGGCAGGTGGTTGGGCAGGTATTCCACCAGATGGCGGACATATCGGCCCACACCGGCCCGCTGGGTAACGGCAGCCTGAATGTCGATACAAATGACCATGCCGCAAGACTAGAGGCGGGATGGCCCTGCGGAAAGGGAAAAATTGATGGTAGAACGTGGAGCGTATGGTCTGGTCCGGCTGGAGCCGGCGCGCGTGCCGGGGCGAAGTGTCCGCACGAAGCCTGGACCTCGCCCCGGTCTGGGAGGCTGGAGGGGGTGGCAGGCCGTATGATGAACCGGCGGGCTTCCATTTCGGGGCAACGGATTCGCGTGATATGGCCCCATCCGCTGCGTTGGATCCGTCGGCGCATACCAGGAGTATGGCGCCGACGGCTCCGCCTTGCGGCTGGAGCCATCTGACGCGAAGCCGTTGCCCTTTTCGAAATGGAAGCCCGGGTTTACCTCGCGGTCCGGGCGAGTACGCCGGAACCGCGATGGAATATGGAAAAGAGTATAGAGGTGTGCGGAGCGCATGGAGGCCCAAGCTCCGTCGAAGGGCTGTCGCCGCCGTATGGTCTGGTCCGGCTGGAGCCAGCGCGCGTGCCGGGGCGAAGTGTCCGCACGAAGCCTGGACCTGCTGGTTCGATTCAGTCTCGATACACGTCTTTGCGGTGTCCGACTTTAACGACGCACACGACGAGAACGTCGTCATGAATCTCGTAGAGCACGCGGTAGACTCCGCACCTGAGCCGGTACTTATCCGTTGCGGTGAGTTTTCTGGCTTGTGGCGGCCGTGGGTTGTCGGCCAGGGCTGCAATGGCCGCCACGATCCGCCGGACATCCCGCCGGGGAATCGGATCGAGATCCTTGCTTACCGACTTGCGGAACCGGATCTCATAGCTTGCCATGGCGCTTGAGTTCCTTCACAAAATCTTCGAATGCGATCGATGGTTCATTCTTCCGCGCATCGAAGGCCGCCAAATCCTCGGCGTCCTCGGCCAGTTCATCACGGACGGCGTCATTGAGCAGGTCTGAGACAGACCGCGATGTCTCCACGGACTTCAGGCGCAAAGCCCTGTGCAACTGCGGCTCAAGGTAGACCGTCGCTCGCTTCGTCAAGGTTGTCATCATACACCTCCATTTCCGACAGCACTATAGCGCTAAGGAGTTATAACGTCAAGCCGTTGTTCATTCTGCTGAATTGAACGAGACTGTCGTGAAAATCGGAAAATCGAGAAGACAAAATATTTGCAGAAATTTGCGGAAATTGCACCTGGTGTTTCCCGGCATGCAAGGTGCCGGGGAATCGTGGATGCGGTAACGGACGGGCAATCGCCGATCCAGGAATTACCTGTCAGGGACGGGAGGGACGGTGTTCAGCCGTTGGGGGCGATTGTTCGGCTGATGCCTACTCTTCCCACTGTGGATTCCAGACAGCCTCCCAAAGATGTCCGTCTGGGTCTTGAAAGTAGCCGGAATATCCGCCCCAGAAGGTGTTGTGTGCTGGCTTGACGATAACCGCTCCCGCCGCTTGAGCCTGTGCCATAACGGCATCTACATCTGCCTTTGAAGAAACGTTGTGCCCCAGCGTCATTTCAGTTGCACTGATTGGATCCAATGCGAGCCCTGTGTCGTGTGCGATGCTTCTTCGAGGCCATAGAGCAAGGCGTAAACCCGCCTGGAGTTGAATGAAGACAACTCCGCCATACTCGAACTCCTTTCCGATAATACCATCAGTAGTAAAGCCAAGCCCGTCGCGGTAGAAGCGTAGGGACCTTTCTAGGTCGTTAACACCGACAGTGATGACAGTAATTCTTGGCTTCATTTGTGAGTTTTTCCTTCAAGCCGAACGCTGGCGTTGAGGAGCGAGGTTTATCGCGTTGCCTCCGGCGCCTTGTTCGGCCCGTTCTCTCTCGTCCAGTTCCACCAGCCTCTGGCGTTCAGGACTACGAAGATGCTGCACGCGATCACCGTCGCTGCGCTATCGGCAAGCACAGCAAAGGCAATCCATGCCAGATTCGCCACGACGCCAAGAAAGAAGCCGAGCTTCAGTCGCTTCCCCAGCAGGTAGATCGACAGAGCATTCAGGATCATCGCGATCCAGTCGATGCCGTAGTACTTGGTGATCGCTTCCCACATATTGTCCATTCCTCGCCCAACGGTGGCGGTGACCGGCGGTGTACCCGCCGCGGGTTCACCGTACGTATCGGCCGCCTTGTTGGCCTCTTTCTTTGTCCCAGAACTGACGGGGGATCAAAATCTCCAGAGAACCGATCCGGTGTAACTTGAGAATCTCCTTGTCGCCCGTGACAAGCACTTCTGCCGCCCCGTTGAGCGCGGAAGACACAATGGCCACATCAGCCGGATCGGGCAGCGGCACGTCGTGAAGTGGCATGGCGTCTGACGCGCGCGTGTCCCGTTGAAGAAGCCAAACCACATCGGTAATCACGTCCGGCGACGCGCCGAACTTGCCCTTGAGAACCCGACGCAGTTCCGCGATGAGGTGCTCGGAAACCACAAGGTCATGAAACGCGATCACCGTTCGCAACACGTCCGCGCACAACCCGCGTGTCGCCGTGGCACTAGCGATGACATTGGTGTCCAGGAATATCCTCATGTGATCTTGGCGAAGACGTCCTCGTCCGTGAGAAATCCCCTTGCCTCGGCAAAAGGCATCATACGCCGGCGAATGGTTTCAAACTGCGTCAGCCGCAGCTGTCGCCGGAGCGCATCGCGGGCCACTTCGCTTCGGCTCCGTCCGGCCTGGCGGCTGGCCTTCCCAAGTAGCCGATCAAGATCGTTGTCCAATCGTATGCTGAGTGTTGCTGTCTTCATGTCTTACAATGTATGACACTTTGCGTTTTCTGTCAATCATCGCTTTGGGCCAACTATACGTTGACCGGCTGGTCACAATTCTCTTAAGCCGTCAGCTGTGAGGGTTCTCCTGACAGCAAAATTCAGCATATCCCCGATAGCGGGGAACTCAAGAGAGTTTCACGATAAAGCACGTATTGTTTGCACACTGTGAGCGGTCCCGATGAGACAGCGAAGAAACTAAAGAGGGGACGGCGTCGCGGGAGCTCCGCCCTCCAGGGACGGGAGGGGAAGGGGAAGTATTCATTGTTCAGAAGAGAGTGTTCAGATGAAACGATTTCGTTCGCCTGACACCTGAAACCTGACACCTGTTTCAGGTTTCAGATGGAGCCGTTCACGGTCGAGTTAAAAGACATTGCATCCCGTAACCGGGTCGTCATTATATTGCCCGCACGTTGAATGCCGGATTTTACGAAATGGGTTTGCCTATACAGGGGCGGAGAGGGTGAGTCGTTTATGAAGGATCTGCGGGTGGGGGTTATCGGGTCGGGGGGACGCGGCGGATTGGCGGTTCATGCGCATCGACCAGGGAAAGGTTCCGTGGTCGCGGCATGTTGCGATTCGAATCCGGCGGTGTTGGAATGGAACCGTGAGCGGTATGGCAAGGACGTATTCACCACCAAGGATTACCGGAAACTCCTCGACCAGGACCTGGATGCGGTGTTTGTGACCACCCCCGATTTCCTGCATGAGGAACATGCGCTGGCGGCGCTTACCAAGGGGTTGGGTGTTTATCTCGAAAAACCCATGGCCATCACGATCAAGGGGTGTGACCGCATCCTGGCGGCGGCCCGCCGGGAACGGGCGCGCCTGTTCGTCGGGCACAACATGCGCTACATGACGGTGTTCATCCGCATGAAGCAGATCATCGACCGGGGCGACATCGGCGAAGTGAAGTCGGCCTGGTGCCGTCATTTCGTCTCCTACGGCGGCGATGCCTATTTCCGGGACTGGCATTCGGAACGCCGCTACACAACGGGACTGCTCCTCCAGAAGGGCGCGCACGACATCGACATGATCCACTGGCTGACGGGCGCCTACTCGAAACGCGTGTCGGCCTTTGGCAACCTGGCGGTATATGGTCGGTGCAAGCGCCGCCCGAAAAGCGAGAAGGGGATTGCCACCTTCAATGCCGCCCACTGGCCACCGTTGAAACAGCAGGGGTTCAGCCCGGTGATCAATGTGGAAGACCAGAATGTCATGATCATGGAGTTGGAGCGGGGAATCCTGGGCTCGTACCTGCAATGCCACTTCACGCCGGACTCCTGCCGCAACTACACGATCATCGGGACCGAGGGACGCATCGAGAATGTCGGCGACGGACCGGAAAGCCCCATTTTCCTGTGGAACCGGCGCAAAGACGGATACGAGATGATCGGCGATCAGGTCTTTCGCGGCGGGACGGTGTCGGCGAGCGGGCATGGCGGAGCGGACGAGGTGATCGTGCAGGAATTTCTGCAGTATGTCCGGAAGGGCGGCAAGACGACGGCCACGCCGGAGGCGGCGCGCATGGCGGTGGCGGCCGGTTGCCAGGCGACGGAATCGCTTCGCAACGGCGGCAAACCGATGCATGTGCCGGCGCTTAAGGAGTGAGGGGAGGAAGCAGGCTATGCGTTTCGGGATGCGTCAGGTCGGTATCGGGATGCTGGTGGTGGGGTTGGCGATGCGGATGCCGGCGGGCGAACCGCCGGCAGGCACGGAGATCGTGCATCCCGGTGATGGGGCGATCATGGTGTATGTCCCGGCCGGGGAATTCACGATGGGACTGGATGCGGCGGATGTGGTGAAGATCGCGAAGGATCTCGGGTATGCGGACCCGGAGGCGATGTGGGCGTGGGAGGCGTTTCCCAAGCGGGTCATCAACCTGCCCGGGTATTTCATCGATCAGCATGAAGTGACCATTGAACGGTGGCAGGCATTCGTCAAGGCAAGCGGTGTTCAGACCAAATCCAATGAGTCGCCGCAGCATTTCGACAAGCCGGACCGGCAGTTGTTGCCGGCCGCCGAGATGACCTGGGAACAGGCGGGGCAGTATGCGACGTGGGCGGGCAAGGCGCTGCCGACCGAGGCCCAGTGGGAGAAGGCTGCCCGGGGTACGGATGGACGGTTGTATCCATGGGGCAATGAGTCGCCCACCTGGAAGCACGGGCATTTCGGGGAGAACAAGAACCAGCCGGGCGCCGGGGAGGCTGCGAAGCTTTACACGTGGGTCGGTCGTTATCCGGATGGCGTTTCACCGTATGGCGCGCTGGACATGCTGGGCAACCAGTATGAGTGGACGTCTGAAACCAATTTTCCGTATCCGGGGAATCCGCATGCGGAGAAGATGAAGGACTATGCCGGGCAGATGATCGTGTTGCGGGGCGGGTCCTGGTACCATGGGTGGGTGGGGTATTATGCCGCCAAGCGGTTCGGGTTCAGGCCGACGGAGACCTATTATCATGTCGGGTTCCGGACGGTGTGGACGCCGCCGGAGGGGTATTTCGAGTCGGATGATTTTGCGCAGGCGCGTGCGAAGGTGGCGGCCCGGAAGCAGGCGTTGGATGCCCTGCGTGCATTGATCAAGCCGTGAGGTCAGGGGCTTAGTCAGGGTTTCCAGCGGGACCAGGTTCCGTGCGGAAGCGGCAGAACGCCAGGTTTGCCGATGAGCGCCATTTCACCGGATTCGACGGATCCGCCCTTCAATCCCCGGCTCAAGAGGTTTTGCAGGATCAGCGGACTGAATGCCGGGGTGTGGCAGCTTAGCAGGACGAAGCAGGGTTGTGCGGACAGCAGCGATGCGCATTGCCGGAGCGTGTTGGGAAGATTGGATTCGATCTTGTAGACTTCGCCGGATTTGCCGCGGCCGAATGACGGGGGATCGAGGATGATGGCGTCGTAGCGGGTTCCACGGCGGATTTCGCGGTCGAGGAACTTGGTCACGTCATCCACGATCCAGCGGATCGGGCGGGTGGCGAGCTCGTTCAAGGTCGCGTTTTCCCGGGCGCGGGCCACCATGCCCTTCGAGGCATCCAGATGGCAGACGGAAGCGCCGGCCTGGGCGGCCGCCATCGTCGCGCCGCCGGAATAGGCGAACAGGTTCAGGACCGACAGGGGGCCGGTGCGTTTGGCGGCTGTGTTTTGCAGGGTCTGGCGGATCCATTGCCAGGCATCGCGTTGTTCGGGGAAAATGCCGAGATGGCCGAAATCCGTGGTGGACAGGCGGAACCGGATATCGGCGACGGTGATGTTCCAGGAATCGGGGAGTTGGCGGTTCACGGTCCAGGCGTGCCCGTCTTCGCGGTCGAAAGAAGCATCGGCCTTCCATTGATCAGGCGGAATTGAGGGTTCCCAGACGGCGGCTGCGCAGGGACGGATCAGGATATGGGGGCCGAACCGTTCCAGTTTTCGGCCGTGCCCGCTGTCGAGCAGTTCGTAGTCATCGGGAATCGTTTTTGACATGGGCGCCATCATACGGGACGTGTTGGCCGGGATCGAATAGAAAATCGCAACACGGCGGAGGATGAAAGTGATGGTTAGTGGTTTTCCGGAATTCTGGTGTTGGAACGGATTGTCTGCCGGAGTTCCATCCATCCCATGAACGAATAGAAGCAGAGCCCGAGGGTATAGAGGCCGCGGGTTTTCACCAGATGGTTGTAGAACCACGGGTTGATTATCCGCCAGAAAAGAAAAATCAGTCCCAGCGCCAGCAGGGATGCGGTGAGGCATTTTCCGGCGAGGCGGATCTTTTCCAAGAGCGGGCCTGTATCGGGCTGGTTGATCGCGACATGGATGATCCGCGGAATCATCACGATGGCAAAGGTTGCCGCCAGCCAGCGGGGATCAAAGTAGTCGGTCCTGAAGAGCGGTTGCGGCAAGCCGTGGCCGCAACGGCTCGGGTTCGAACGGATACCCCAAGATGGCAACCGGCCCCACCAGGCATCGGATGATGGCGTTAAATTGTTTACGCATGATGGCCGGACACCCCCTATGCACTTATCCTGCCGGATGTGTGGAGTTCGGTTGGTGTGCAGATGAGTACATCCAGATTTCCGTAGCGCCTGGTGTAGGCGGGGGCGCCGGAAGGGCTGATCAGGTAATTACGGCCTTGGGGATAGTAAGTACGGAAAAGCTTCATGGAGGAGCTGTCGAAATTTCCCGGGTCCCACTTGCACTCGATGATGTCTACTTCGTCACGGCGATGGGCCAGGACGAAATCAAGTTCATGGCCGCTTTTGGTGCGCCAGTAGCGGATGGGAGTGTCTGGGAAACGGGCTTGAAGGTGTTCGAGAACAAGGTGTTCCCAGAGCGTCCCGAAGTCATCCGGGCGTAGCGGGTCCCATCCGCGCGCGAAGCTTACAAATCCGGTATCGAAGGCATACACCTTGGGTTGTTTCACCAGTTCGTGCTGTCCACCGCCATGGAAAGGACGCACCAGGGTGGCGGCGTGGGTGATCTCCAGGGCGCGCAAGTGGCTTTCTACGGTGGGACGCGAGATGCTCAACGCGGTTGCGGTCTTGGTTATGTCGAATTGTCCACCGCTCTGACGCATGATGTATTCGAAGAACGCGTTGAAACGGTTGATATCCCGAAACCCGAACAGCCGCTGGATATCGCGGGCGAAGAACGAATCCAACCATTCGCGGTAGAAGGCGACCGGTTTGGTTTCTGCCTGCAGGGCGCGGGGTAACCCGCCATGGAACAGGCGTTGTGGCAAGGTCACGCCGAAGGACAACAATTCGTCATACAGCACGGGTGTCAAGTGGACCGTCCGCTTGCGGTCTGTCAGTGTATCGCGGAACTTCCTGCTGGCTGCCAGCGTCGACGAACCCGTTGCGAGGATTTTAAGTTGCGGGAATGTGTCCGCGCCAATCTTTAACAGGCGGGCGGGATCTTTGAGCTGGTGTATCTCGTCGAAGACCACGATGGGCTTGGTGCAGTTCCGAAAGAACATTACGGGGTCGCGGACCATTTCCTCGATGCTGGGCAGATCGCAATTGCAATAGACAACGCGCTCGGGTCCGAGCAATTCAGCCAGCGTAGTTTTCCCGGCCCTCCGGACCCCACATAACCAGACAATAGGCGCCTCTCGCCAAGAGGTTTCAATCCGATCCATCCAGATAGGTCTTAATATCATGGAAGCGTACTATACGTATGGTATGCCATTTGTCAATCATGATATCGGAATGAAATATGCGTTGGAGGAGTGAATCGAGGTGTACTATGTTGGCTCTCGTGAAAAAGCCCCATATTGAGATTTCGCTCCACGGCGAGCACGTGACCGAGCTTGTTGACTGGATCAAGAAGCGGTTCGAGGTCACGGTGCTCGCAGAGGAACCCGAGGACGAGTTTGTCTCCATCGAGAGCACGGAGTACTGGAAGGAGATGGAGAAGAACCGTGTCGGCAACCTCCTGGTTGGCGCCCGTCTCAAGGCCGGTCTGACGCAGGCCCAGCTCGCCGACAAGCTCGGTATTCGGCAGAACATGGTCAGCGACTACGAGCGTGGGCGTCGCACCTATTCCGATGCCATGGCCAAGCGGATCAGCCAGACGCTCCAGGTCAAGGAAGCGCACATTAAATACGGAAGCGAACAAGAGCATTGAGAGATACGGTTCACACCGCGCGGACGCGGTGTGATCCGATCGTCATGCTCGCCGTTCGTCGAAAGAGATATCATGAAGATGGTGACAGTTCAGAGTCACGAGAGCAACACGCCCGGAGTTAAGGGGACGGTCCTACAGATAACAGTATACCGATAGAGGTGTAGGTGTGGAATTGGCATCCTGAAGAACTGCTTAACTTATATCTGTAGGACCGTCCCCGCTGCCGCCGTCCCCGCTGCCGCTGGAAACTGTCACGTACAGTTCTTAGAGGGGCCGTGACCCATAAGGGTCCCTGACCTACTCGGGATCAAGAAAACAGATTGACCCATCAATGCAAATGGTATAGTTTTTATACCAGATGAAATTTGAGTTCGACTATCGCAAGAGTCAGGCAAACCGGGTAAAACACGGAATCGATTTTGTCAACGCTCAGGCCTTGTGGTCCGATCCTGATTTCGTCGAGATTCCAGCGCGGACGGAGGATGAACCGAGATTTATGGTAATCGGGAGGATTGAGCAGCGGATATGGGCAGGCGTGATCACCTATCGCGGCGAGACGGTCCGAATCATTTCGGTACGACCTGCTGGCGAAAAGGAGGTTGAGATTTATGAAGGCTAAAGATTTTGACGCCAAGTTCGACAAGGGCGAAGACGTTTCCGGATCCCTCGATTTGTCCAAGGCGCGTCGCCCGGGCCAAGTGCCCAAGCGGGTCAACGTTGATTTCCCGGAGTGGATGGTCGAATCCTTGGACCGGGAAGCCAGACGTCTCGGTGTGACTCGACAATCCATTATCAAGGTATGGGTTGCTCAACGTCTCGAAAAAGCCACAGCATAGGATGCGATGAACACTCGGGGAGGTCCCCGGCAATGCGATGGCAGTCTGCAGTTGCGGCACTCTTACTCGTACCAACCGGACCTCTGTTCGCAACGGCCCGAGACGATGATGCCGTCGTCGCCTACGAGCAATACCATGGGGCGATCCTTCGGGTCGCGTCACTCAAGGGTGTGGACCCCTTCATCTCCGCAGCCGCAATTGAGCGCCGCAAGGCCATGTCTGAGGACGCTCAGCTAAGGGGACGGTTTTATAGATTGTGGACGCCGGCCTGATAACTCCCGAATCCGCCGGTCCCGCGATGTTCCGGATGAACCGCAGACTTGTCCTTCGAAGCTTTAGCGTAGGAGGATTGACGAATTATTGGGAGGGGAGGGGGTAGAACGTTGAACGTTGAAAGTGGAACGTAGGAGTTTGTATCCGTGCCGGCTCGCTTTCCTTCAACATTCTGCGGTTGGGTATTCTGCGGTTCCGCGGTTCCGTCGAAAGAAGACGAAGAAGACGGTTATTTTCAAAACGGCTGAAGAAGAGCTCTTTCTAAAGCGGCGTTGACATCCGCGTGAACAGGGTGCGTCAATTCCTTCCTCTTGAATTCCTCGGACGCAGGGTGTAGCTTTCCAGCGACCTTCCCGCCATGCCGACGGTCAAGACCAGGTGCTTGGGAAAGCCTTTCAGGAGGGCATGCCAAAAGCCAACGCTGCGATGGTGGGCAACCAAGCAGGACGGCGATGAGGTGGAACATGGCGCAACAATTCGCAATGATGACAGGGCTTCAGAAAATGTAACCTTATAGGTTGACATGAACGTCCGATTGGTTGATATTGTTGCCGTCAAGAGTGAGTGGCAGACCGCGCACGCCATCAAAGCCCTTGAAATAGAGGGGCGAAATCCGGCGATCGCGGCAATGGCGGGGTGGGCACGCAATAATCAACAGGATTACAAACGACTGATGCGGGCAATAAAGCTTGTGTGCGGCAATGAACACCTTCGCAATCCAAAGTACCTCAAGAAATCGGACAACCCGAAACATGACGACGTCTACGAAATTCGGTCTGATAAAGGCCTACTGCGTCTATTCTGCTTTTACAGCCGCGGCACAAAGGATGTGGTGATCTGCACGCACGGTTGGGGCAAATGTTCCAGCCGCAGGCAGCAGGATGCGGAATTTGAGAAATGCGCGAGATTCAAGAGACTGTACGAGGAGTATTCAACATCATGACGACTCACACCAAGACGAATACGCTGTCCCCTGACATGGATGCCCTTCTGGCTGCAACCCCGCTTACGGCCGATTCCCAGGCCGCACTGACTGCTGCAACACCGGACTTCGACAAGGATCCTGAGTTTGTCGCGGGGCACTTGCGGGCGCAACTCGTCGAAGACGTCTATCGGGCCATGGCCGAGACCGGCCTCAACAAAAACACGCTTGCGCACAAGCTTCACAAGACGCGACAGTACGTCGGGCGGATACTCAACGAGTCCGCTAACTTCACCTTTCGTACGGTTTCCGAACTTGCTTGCGCCCTCGGCTGGCAGGTCAACGTTCGCTTGTTCGCTCCGGATGAACGTCTCTCCGTCATCAAGACCGTTACCCGTACCATGAAGGCATTGAACCCTCCGACATCGTTTCGGATTTCGAACCCGATCGGGCAGCCTGTTACATGCACCGACTACAGGACGGATCACCATTCACTGAAAAACGCCGAGGCAGCAGATGAACTCACTAAAATTGCAGCTTGATGAGTTTTTTCTCACGAAGATGATCGTTGTATGGCATCCACCAGCGAGGCCAATGCAGGTCACCTCGGAGTTCAGTTTCGGCTATGAGGTGGAACGCCATAAGACGGACACGAACAAGTTCCGCTTCAGTTTTACGATGCGGGCAAAGCCCAAACAGCAGAAATCTCCTGCCGGCTACGAGATCGAATGCAATATCCTCGGGCTCTTCTCCTTCGTTGAGGGTACAACCGAAGAGGAAATGCAGCAACTTATCCGGATCAACGGCAGCACCGTTCTCTACGGCATCCTCCGCGGTCAGATCGCCACGCTCACGGGATCTTTTCCCGGCGGCAAGTTCACGCTTCCCACCGTCATGATGCACGAAATCGTTCAAGTGGTGGAGGCTCAGAAAGCTGAACAGGCGAAGAAATCAAAAGACGCGTACGCGGCCGAGAAGAAGCACCCGCCTGTAGCCGCGGTCTGACGTGCCACGCCGAAACGTCCGCGTGAAGGCGGGTGACCGTGGATGCGGCGGCGACGGCCCTTCGATAGAGGCTCAGGGAAGAATGGCACTTACTTAAGCACTTCCTTCGATTACGGCTCGCCGGGAGTCTCGCCCTCCAAGATGGTGTCATCCCTATTCGTTGCATTCAGGGATGACGCTTCGCCCGGGACAAAATGACCGGAGGGAATCGTGGTCCGTTCTCGCGTGCCTCGCCGTAGCCCGTAAGGCGAAGGCGGGTCGTCCGCGATCGTCCACCGGACAGGGGAGGCTCGGTAGGGACACCTCGCCCTTCTATGGGGGTTGTCAAGTCACGGCCTCTGTTTGTTATAGCCTGTTGGTT